>Ga0228702_1000318_pt1 | contig 39114 bp, 37 predicted proteins | sample McNCre217_Aug_MG_2_FD_178018 | JGI IMG/M metagenome (GOLD analysis project Ga0228702, IMG submission 178018) | Freshwater microbial communities from McNutts Creek, Athens, Georgia, United States - 20-17_Aug_MG | ecosystem: Environmental > Aquatic > Freshwater > Creek | place: USA: Georgia...
ACGCGGGTTTGCGTTTGATGTTCAGCGTCGGGTAGGCCATGGGCGTACGGCTCAGCTGCAGCGCCACTTGCTCGTGGTGGTTGCTGTAGATGTGGCAATCGCCACCCGTCCAGATGAAGTCGCCCACGTCCATGTCGCACTGCTGCGCGACCATGTGCGTCAACAGCGCATAACTGGCGATGTTGAAGGGAACGCCCAGAAAGATGTCGGCGCTGCGCTGGTAGAGCTGGCAGCTCAGTTGGGGCTTGTCGCCTGCTTTTTGCGGTGGCGCCACATAGAACTGGAAGAAAGCATGGCAAGGCATCAGCGCCATCTGGTCCAACTCGGCCACGTTCCAGGCGCTCACGATGATGCGGCGGCTGTCGGGGTTGGCTTTGAGCGTGTCCATGACTTGCTGGATCTGGTCGATGTGGCCACCGTTCGGTGTGGGCCAGTTGCGCCATTGCACGCCGTACACCGGACCGAGATCGCCGTCTTCACGGGCCCATTCGTCCCAGATGGTGCAGCCGCGCTCCTGCAGCCATTTGACGTTGCTGTCACCACGCAAAAACCACAGCAGCTCGACGATGATGGCTTTGAGGAACACCTTCTTGGTCGTGACCAGTGGAAAGCCCTCGCTCAGGTCAAAACGCATCTGGTGGCCAAACACACTGCGCGTACCGGTGCCGGTGCGGTCACCCTTTTGCACCCCTGTCGTGTAGACGTGGCGCATGAAGTCTTCGTACTGGCTGCGGATGGGGCGTACAGGGATGTTCATGGCTTGGAAGTGTAAGGTGATTTCAGCCCAGCACCCGTCCTGGGTTGAGCAGGTTTTGCGGGTCCAGCGCCTGCTTGACGGCGCGCATCATGGCCAGGGCCGTGGGGTCCTTGTAGAGCGGCAGTTTGTCCACTTTCAGTTCGCCCACGCCGTGCTCGGCGCTGATCGAGCCGTGGTGGCGCATCACCTGGTCAAACACCAAAGTGTTGACGCGTTCTTCCCAGTCGCGCAGAAAGGCCTGGCCATCGGCCCCTTCCGGGGCTTGCACGTTGTAATGCAGGTTACCGTCGCCCAGGTGGCCAAAGTCCACCATGCGCACACCGGGAATCTCGCGGGCCAGCAGGGCATCGGTTTCGGCCACAAAAGCCGGGATGCGTGAGACCGGAATGCTGATGTCGTGCTTGATGTTCAGGCCTTCTTCGGCCTGCGCCATGGTGATGCTTTCGCGGATGTGCCACAGGCCATGCGCCTGGCTCAGGTTTTCGGCGACCACCGCGTCACTCACGCAGCCCTGTTCCAGGGCGGTCTCCAGCAGGGTTTCAAACTGTGCGCGGGCATGCGCCTCGTTTTCGCTGTCGGAGTTTTCCAGCAGCACACACCACGGGGTTTCCTTGAACAGTGGCACGCGCAGCTGGGGGTAGTGCTTGTCGACCAGGCTGAGGGCAAACTGGCCCATGACCTCGAAGCCGGTCAGGCCAGGGCCGAGCGCCTGGTGCGCCAGGCCCAGCAATTGCACAGCGGCTTCCATGCTGGGCACGGCGGCCCAGGCGGTCAGCTGCGCGGCAGGCTGAGGGTAGAGCTTCATGGTGGCGGCGGTGATGATGCCCAGCGTGCCTTCGCTGCCGATCATGAGGTTGCGCAGGTCGTAGCCGGTGTTGTCTTTGCGTAAACCGGTCAGGCCGTTCCAGACCTCGCCTTGGGCGTTGACTACTTCCAGGCCCAGGCACAGCTCGCGGGTGTTGCCGTAGCGCACCACCTGCGTGCCTCCGGCGTTGGTGCCCAGGTTGCCGCCAATCGTGCAGCTGCCTTCGGCGCCCAGGCTCAGGGGGAACAGGAAGCCCGCGTTGTCGGCGGCGGCCTGCAGGTTTTGCAGCACACAACCGGCTTCTACGGTGATGGTCAGGTTGGCCGGGTCGATGGCGCGCACCGCGTTCATGCGGGTCATGCTGAGCACCACCTGGGTGCCCGTGTCGTCAGGTACGCCACCCACCACCAGGCCAGTGTTGCCGCCCTGCGGCACGATGGCCGTGCCGCAGGCGGCGCAGGCCTTGACCACCGCAGCCACTTCAGACGTGCTGCCGGGTCGCACCACGGCCAGGGCGCGGCCTTTGACGCGTTTGCGCCAGTCCTGTTCCCAAGCCGACAGATCGACTCCTGGGTCGTCGTGGGTGAGGACGTTGGCATCGCCGCAGAGGCTTTTGAGGGTGGTGATCAGGGTGTTCATGGGGTCTCCGGGGTCGACTCGGCTGCCAGACGCACCGCCTGGAAGCGCCAGCGCACATGCAGCGTGCAGGCCGTGAACAGGACAATGCACAGCAGTCCTTCCAGCATGGCCAGCCCGGCAGACGGCCAGCGGTCACTCCAGCCACGCACGGCGGCTTCAGTGAAATACAGCCAGATCAGCAGGCTGACCCAGCGGTAGGTGTACATGCGGTTCTTGAGCAGGCCGGCCAGGGGGATGCACAGGGGCAGCACCTTGATGGCCCACCAGGAGCCGCCTGGACGCAAAGGTGCAAGCCACAGCTCCCAGGCCAGACCCAGCAGGATCAGGCCCAGCAGACTGCCTGTGGCCAGCCAGCGGGTCAGCTCAACACGGCGGCGAAGGTTTTCGGGGTTTGGGTTCATGGCGGTGGCATCATACCGGCCATGGCAATTTCCTCTTTGAAGACTTCCTGGCGCGAACAGGCCCTGAACTGGTGGCAGGAGCTGGCCGCGGTGCCCTGGCGGCAGATGGCCGGTATCTTGTCCGGTCGCTTTCGTGACGCCCGGCTCGGGGTCAGTGCCAGTTCGCTCACCTTCACCACCGTGCTGGCCCTGGTGCCCCTGTTCACGGTGGGTCTGGCGGTGTTCAGTGCGTTTCCGGTGTTTGGCCAGTTCCAGGACACGATCCAGCGCTGGCTGATCGAAAGCCTGGTGCCTGAGAGCATTGCCCGGCAGGTACTGGGCTACCTGACACAGTTTTCCCGCAAGGCCAGCCGCCTGGGCTCGATGGGTTTTGTGGCCGTGCTGGTGTCTGCGCTGGCCTTGATGGTGACGATCGAGCGCACGCTGGGCCAGATCTGGCGCGTCAACCGCCAGCGTCCGCTGGCGCAGCGGGTACTGCTGTACTGGTCAGCCATCACGCTGGGGCCCTTGTTGCTGGGGGCCAGTCTGGTCATCACGTCCTACCTGCTGAGCGCGTCGCGTGACGTGGTGGACACCTTGCCCGCGTTCCTGCGCTGGTTCCTCGACAGTTTTGAGTTCGTGCTGTTGGCGCTGTGCCTCAGCGGGGTTTATTTTTATGTGCCCTACACCGCGGTGCGCTGGCGCCACGCGCTGACAGCGGGCCTCATGGGCACCTTGGGCATCGAACTGGCCAAAAAACTGCTGGCGCTTTACTTGGCGCAGATTCCGACCTATTCGGCCATTTATGGTGCCTTTGCCGCAGTGCCGATTTTGCTGGTCTGGATTTATGTGGCCTGGGTGGTGGTTTTGTTGGGTGCCGTGGTGGCGGCCAGCTTGCCCGAGCTGGGGCGGCAGCGTTTGCGCATGCCCGAGGGGCCCGATTGGCACTTTCGCCTGGCCCTGCAGGTGCTGGCCCATTTGCAGGCCTTGAAAAATGAGCCCGCCAAAGGTGCAAGTGCGAATGACATGACCCAGGCCTTGCAGGTGTCTCCGGCCGACATGGCCCAGGTGCTGGAGGCGCTGCAGGCGCTGGACTGGATCGGTGTCCTGCGTGACGGGCAGGGTGCTTTGCATTCGCGTCATGTGTTGCTGGTGGACAGCCAGTCGACCCTGGTCGAGCCCTTGCTGGAGCGCCTGGTGCTGAGCCGATCCTCGCCCGAGGACCCGGTGTGGACGCAGACCGGTTTGGCGCAATTGCGCCTGTCACAGCTCTTGTGAGCGCATCATCCGGTCACGCCGGGCCAGGCTGGGGAACCAGCGGGCCCACAAGAGCGCCACGGCGATGGTGCCCAGCCCTCCGCTGACCACCGACACCTCGGGACCCCAAAGCGCAGCAACCGATCCGGATTCGAACTCGCCCAGTTGATTGGAAGCGCCAATGAAGATGGTGTTGACAGCGGCTGTGCGGCCCCGCATGTCGTCGGGTGTTTCCAGCTGCATCAGCGTCAGGCGGGTGACCACGCTGATGTTGTCGGCGGCGCCGGTCACTGCCAGGGCCAGCACCGACAGCCACAGGTGGTGGGACAGCCCAAACACCACCGTGGCCAAGCCGAACACGGCCACCGCGATCAGCAAGCGCTGCCCAATACGCCGCTGCAGGGGCCAGCGGGCCAGCACCAGCGACGTGAGCAACGCACCGCCTGCCGGGGCGGCACGCAGCAGGCCCAGGCCCTCAGGCCCGACATGAAGGATGTCCCGCGCATAGATGGGCAGCAAGGCGGTGGCACCGCCCAGCAGCACCGCAAACAGATCGAGCGAAGTCGCGCCGAGCAGGATTTTGTGCTGCCAGACGAACACCACCCCGGCCAGCAGGGTGCGCAGCGATGCGGCCTGCGTTGACGGTTTGTGCGGGTACTGCACCGTGAGGGTGAGCCCGCCTGCCAGCAACAGAAGTGCTGTGCAGCAGGCGTACACCGTGTCGGCCCCCGAGGCATAGAACACACCGCCCAGCGCAGGCCCCAGAATGACCGCGGCCTGCACGCCGCTGGAGCTCAGGGCAATGGCCCTGGGCAGCAAGCGCGGCGGCACCAGCAAAGGGGTCAGAGCCTGCTGTGCAGGCATCTGGAACGCCCGGGCCACGCCCAGCAGGGCTGAAATCCAGAAGATCAGTTCTCGTGAGGCAAAGCCGCCCCGGTGAGCCGTCAGCAGGCACAGCGCCACCACGGCCTGCAGCAGCATGCAGGTTGCAAAAATCCGGCCCCGGTGGACCTTGTCGGCCACATGTCCGGCAGGCAAGGTCATCAGCAAGGCGGGCACGAACTGGATCAGGCCGACTATGCCCAGGTCCCAGGCGCTGGAGGTGAGGTCGTACATATGCCAGGCCACGGCCACCATCAGCATCTGGTTGGCGGTGATGCCCGACAGCCGGGCCATCAGGAAACGAATGAAGGGGCGTGATGCCCACAGCTGGGCGAGTTCGGATGTCAAGTCAGGTTCCAGGCGGAGCGCGCCGCTTCAAAAGGGGATTTTGCGGGTCCAGATGTCCTTGTACATGGCCCAGTCGCCCATGAAGCTGTAGAACGGGCGCTTGAAGCTGGCGGGTTTGTTTTTTTCGAAGCCAAAGTGCCCCACCCAGGCGCAGCCGTAGCCGCACAGCAGGCCGTACAGAAGGTACTGCGGCTTGCCCGTGACGGCCAGCATGACCAGGCAGATCAGCGAGAGGGTACTGCCCACAAAGTGCAGGCGGCGGCAGGTGCGGTCGCTGTGCTCGCTCAGGTAGAAGGGGTAGAACTCGGCAAAGCTGGCGTGCACGGGGGGGGTGTCGGTCTGTGCCATCTGTTGTTTCCTCGGTTTTTCAGTTCAGTGCAAAGGGCGCGTTCAGGAAGCCCCTGAAACGTGCCCGGCCGCCACGCAGTGGGGCCTGGCTGAGCCGGTAGTCGGGAAAGCGCTGAATAAAGCGGCCAATCGCGATGCGGCCTTCCAGCCGTGCCAGGCTCAGCCCTGCGCACTGGTGCGGACCAAAGCCAAAGGCCAGGTGCTTGTTGCCTTCACGACGCAGGTTCAGCACCTCGGGGTCACTGTATTGGGCCGGGTCGCGGTTGGCCGCGCCAATGCACAGGGTGATCAGCGTGCCTTCGGGAAAATCCAAGCCGCCAATGGTGCAGGCCTTGAGTGCACGGCGGTTGCCCAGCTGATTGGACGATTCAAAACGCAGGAACTCGTCCACCGCCAGCGCAAGGATTTGCTCGCGGGCTTCTTCAGTGGCGGCGGCTTTCAGATCGGCCTGGAGCTGCTTGCGCTGCACGGGCCACTCTTGCAAGGTGATGAGCGCGTTGCCGATCAGGTTGGTGGTGGTTTCGTGCCCGGCGTTGAGCAGGAACACGCAGTTCTGAAGCAGCTCCACCTCGCTCAGGGCTTCGCCACCGTCCTCGCCCTGGATCAGGCGGGTCAGCACATCCTGCTCGGGGTTGCCAGGGTTTCGACGCCGCTCGGCCACCAGGCCGCGCAGATAGTCCAGAAAGTCGATCACGCTTTGGTTGCCCAGCGTCTCCTGTTCGGATGTCAGGGCGGGTTCGAGCGCACCCAGAATGGCCAGAGACCAGCGACGCAGCGGTTCGCGCTCAGCGTGCGGGACGCCCAGCAGGTTGCCGATGATCTCCACTGGAATGGCCGAGGCAAAGTCTTCGATCAGGTCGCCACCGCCACGTGCCTCCATGCGGTCCAGCAGGCTGTCCACCAGCGTGATCAGGCCCGGGGCCATGCCGTCAATGGCACGGCGGGTGAGTGCACCCATGATGATGCGGCGCACGCGGGTGTGCAGCGGCGGGTCGTTGAACACCAGACTGTGGGTGTGGTGTTCGTACAGGGGTGCCACACCGCCGGCAGCGGTGTAGGGGGGCGCATTGAAAGGGGCGTGGTTGTACTTGGGCCCAAATTCCACCTGCTTGTCCGAGCTGAAGGTGTGCGCGTCGCGGTAGACCGCCACCAGGTCCGCATGGCGCGTGAGGAAGACCGAGCCGTCGGGCATGCGGTGCATAGGGGCATGTTCGCGCAGTGCCGCGTACACCGGGTAGGGGTTGGCCAGAAAGTCTGTGGGCAGCTGGCGCAGGTCCAGTGTGGCGGCAATTTCAGCTGCCCGCTCGGGCGTCATGGATGGCGTGATGGCGTTCATTTTTTAGGGGCCGCGACCTTGCGGCGATCAAGGCTGGTGTGCCTGTTGCGTCAATGTCTAGACCTTTAAGAAATCCTTGAGGGCCTGCAGCACGCCGTCGGGCGCTTCGGTCATGAGCGAGTGTCCGGCGGGCAGCTTGACGACTTGGGCAAGCCTGGCTTTTGCCACCAGGCCTTGCGCGGCCTTGGGCGGCGTCATCTGGTCCTGGCTGCCCAGCACGAACAGGGTCGGGCATTGCACGCGTTCCATCGCGGCTTCGCCACCCGCATAGCTGTCGCAGGCCTTGAAGCCGGTGAAAAACACATTGACCTTGCGGTTGCTGGCCAGTACGCGGCGCATCAGGGCGCGGCTGCCGCCGTACAACCAGGTGCCGGGGCCAAGCGCCGAGGGCGGCGGTGCCAGTGTGGAATGCGAGAAGGTGTTGACCATGTCGATGGCCTGGTTGGGCGCCGAGACCGACGATTCGAGCAAGGCGGGCGACACACGCATCGGGAAAGCGGTGCCCACCAGCACCAGATGGCTCACGCGCTCAGGGGCGCGGGCAGCGGTTTCCAGGGCGATCAGCGAGCCGAAGCTGTGGCCGACCAGTGCCGCTTTTTGCACACCTGCCGCGTCCAGCAGGGCCAGGATGGCGGCGCTGGCCTCTTCGACACTGGTCGGCGGCTCGCCGCCACTCTTGCAGTGACCGGGCAGGTCGATGGCCAGCACGTTCCAGCCGTGGTGGGCCAGGTAGCGGCTTTGCAGAATCCAGACGCTGTGGTCGTTGAGCACGCCGTGGATGAAGACCACAGTGGGCTGGTCGGGGTTGAAGTCTTTGCCGCCGGTGTAGGCGTAAATGTGGCCGAGCTTCATGCTGCCTTCTCCGCCGCCTTCAAGGCTTTCTTGAGGTCGTCGATCAGGTCGGCCGGGTCTTCCAGACCGATGGACAGGCGGATCGTGCCGGGGCCGATGCCTGCTTGCGCCAGTGCCTCGTCGCTCATGCGGAAATGCGTGGTGCTGGCCGGGTGGATCACCAGGCTCTTGGCGTCGCCCACATTGGCCAGGTGGCTGAAGACCTTGAGTGCTTCGATGAAGGCCTTGCCCTGGGCACGATTGCCTGCGATGTCGAAGCTGAAGACCGAACCTGCGCCACGCGGCAGCAGCTTTTGCGCCAGCGCGTGGCTGGGGTGGCTCTCCAGCAGTGGGTGGCCGACGCGGCTGACCAGCGGGTGTGCCGCCAGGAATTCGACCACCTTGGCGGTGTTCTCCATGTGGCGTGCCATGCGCAGCGGCAGGGTCTCGATGCCTTGCAGGATCAGCCAGGCGCTGTGCGGGCTCAGGCAGGCGCCAAAGTCGCGCAGGCCTTCGCGGCGGGCGCGCAGCAAAAAGGCCCCCACCGTGCTTTCCTCGCTGAACACCATGTTGTGAAAGCCTTCATAGGCCTGCGTCAGCTCGGTGAACTTGCCCGACTTCTCCCAGTCAAAGCTGCCGCCGTCCACCAGCACACCGCCGATCACGGTGCCGTGGCCCGACAGGAATTTGGTGGCCGAGTGGTAAACAAGGTCTGCGCCATGGTCGAAAGGCTTGATCAGCCAGGGCGAGGTGAGGGTGGAATCCACCAGCAGCGGCACGCCCGCCTCGTGGGCGATCTGACTCACGGCGGGGATGTCCAGCACATCCAGCCCCGGGTTGCCCACGGTCTCACCAAAAAACAGCTTGGTGTTGGGGCGCACAGCAGCGCGCCAGGCGTCGATGTCGCCCGGCTTCACAAAGGTGGTCTCGATGCCAAAGCGCCGCAGCGTGTAGTGCAGCAGGTTCTGCGAGCCGCCGTACAAAGCGGTCGATGCAACGATGTGGCTGCCAGCGCCCATCAGGGTGGCCACGGCCAGGTGCAGCGCCGCCTGGCCGCTGGCCGTCGCAATCGCGCCGATGCCGCCTTCGAGTGCCGCCACACGTTGCTCCAGCACTGCGGTGGTGGGGTTGCTGATGCGGCTGTAGACGTGGCCAGCGCGTTCCAGGTTGAACAGGGCGGCGGCCTGGTCACTCGACTCGAAAACAAAGGAGGTGCTCAGGTGGATGGGCACGGCGCGTGCCCCGGTGCTGGGGTCGGGCGCAGCCCCGGCGTGCAGCGCCAGGGTGTCAAAGCCGGGATCGGCGTATCCGGACATGGAATGTTTCTCCAACGCAGAAGGTTTGGGGCAAGCGCCATGCGCTGTTCTTGCAGGAGATTGTGGGCTATATTCAAGTCCAGGTCCTTCAGGATCGACCCTCAGGAGACACCCCCATGAAAGTCAGCGACATCCTCCGTGTCAAGGGCAACACCTTGTACACCGCTCAACCAGACCAACCCTTGGCCGATGCGGTCGGCTTCATGGCCGAGAAAGACCTGGGCTCCCTGGTCGTGATGGCCAAGGGCGGCGTCACAGGCATGCTGACTTTCCGTGAGGTGATCCAGAAAATCGTGGCCAATGGAGGCCAAGTCGGGGCTGCTTCGGTCGGTGAGGCCATGGATGCGCAGCCTCTGACCTGCACGCCCGAGACCGAAATTGACGACGTGCGCCGGATGATGCTGGAAAGCCACTGCCGCTACATGCCCGTGATCGACGGCAGCATGCTCATGGGCGTTATCAGCTTCTATGACGTGGCCAAGGCGGTGGTCGATGCGCAGAATTTCGAAAACAAGATGCTCAAGGCCTACATCCGCGACTGGCCGGAAGGCGAAACGCCTGCGGCTGAAGACGTCAAACTTTGACATGGCCAGCCCGCAGGGGCGTGCCCGCTCTGGGATAATCCCTGCCCATGAGCGGCAATACCTTTGGACAACTCTTCGCTGTCACCAACTTCGGTGAATCCCACGGCCCGGCCATTGGCTGCGTGATCGACGGCTGCCCGCCGGGCATGGCACTGTCCGAGGCCGATATCCAGCCCGATCTGGACCGCCGCCGTCCGGGCACCAGCAAATTCGTGACCCAGCGCAACGAGCCCGATCAGGTGCAGATCCTGTCGGGCGTCTACCTGGGCAAAACCACGGGCACGCCGATTTGTCTGCTGATCCAGAACACCGACCAGCGCAGCAAGGACTACGGTGACATCCTGCAGACCTTCCGCCCCGGCCACGCTGACTACAGCTATTGGCGCAAGTACGGCATCCGCGATCCGCGTGGTGGTGGCCGTTCTTCGGCCCGCCTGACGGCGCCCACGGTGGCCGCGGGCGCGGTGGCCAAGAAGTGGCTCAAGGAAAAGTTTGGCACCACTTTTGTGGGCTGCATGACGCAGATCGGCGAGATGCCGATCGGCTTCGAGAGCTGGGAGCATGTGCCGAACAACCCGTTTTTTGCCCCGGTAGCCGATGTGTCGGCGCTCGAAGACTACATGAACGCGCTGCGCAAGTCGGGCGATTCTTGCGGTGCACGGTTGCGCGTGGTGGCGCGTGGCGTGCCGGTGGGGCTGGGCCAGCCGCTGTACGACAAGCTCGACGCAACAATAGCCTACGCCATGATGGGCATCAACGCCGTCAAGGGGGTGGAGATTGGTGCCGGCTTTGGCTGCATCACACAAAAGGGCAGCACCGCCGGAGATTCGCTCACGGTGGATGGTTTTGTCGGCAACAACGCGGGTGGCATCCTGGGCGGCATCAGTTCGGGCCAGGACATCGAGGTGTCGATGGCCGTCAAGCCGACCAGCTCGATTTTGATCCCACGCGAGACCATCGACTCCGAAGGCCAGCCGACCGAAGTCATCACCAAGGGCCGTCACGATCCTTGCGTGGGCATCCGCGCCACGCCGATTGCCGAAGCCATGCTGGCGCTGGTGCTGATGGACCACGCGCTGCTCAACCGCGCCCAGTGCGGTGATGTGCAGCACGAGCTGGCCCCGATTCCTGCCAGCCGGGCCTGATGCCGCAGCAACGCCGGGCCTTGCTCCCATTCGCGGCCCTGTCGGCCAGCTATTTCGCGCACATCGGATTTTTCAATCCCTACCTGCCGCTGTGGCTCAAGGACATGGGGCTGGGCTTGGTGGCCATCAGTTTGCTCACCTCCGTGCAGGCCAGCACGCGCCTGTTTGCGCCTTACATCTGGGGCTGGCTGAGCGACCACACGGGTGAACGCGTCAAGCTGCTGCGCATTGGCGCTGCGGTGGCACTGGCCTCGGCGTGCTTTTTGTGGTTGCAGCTGTCGCCTTTGTGGTTGGGCGTGGTGCTGTTTGTCATGTTCACCCACACCAGCGCGATGATGCCCATGAGCGAAGCGGCCATGGCGCACCTGGTCAGCCAGGGCGGTGCGTTCGATGCCAAGCGCTATGGCCGTGTGCGCCTGTGGGGCTCGATCGGCTTTCTGATCACGGTGTTTGTGGCCGGGGCCTGGTTCGAGGCCTTTGGCATGCACCAGTTCCCGACCATGACCGTGCTGGGCCTGCTGGCGGTGCTGCTCAGTGCGTTCTGGCTGCCTGACCTCAAGGAGGCAGCGCACACCGAGCAAGCCCGGCCGGCTGTTTTGCCGGTGCTGCGCCGGCCTGCGGTGCGCTGGTTTTTTGCCAGTGCGTTTTTCCATGTGCTCTCGCACACCGGCATCTATGTGTTTTTCTCGCTCTACCTGGACTCTCTGGGCTACAGCAAGACCCTGATCGGTCTGATGTGGGCCGTGTCGGTGGTGGTCGAGATCGCCTGGTTCTTCTGGCAGTCGCGCTGGCTGCACCTGTTGCCGCTCACGGGCTGGATGGTGCTGTGTTCCGCCACCATGGCGCTGCGCATGGTGCTGACGGCCGCCTGGGGCGATGTGCTGCTGGTGCTGGTGCTGGCGCAAGCCATGCATGCCTTGACGTTTGCAGCCCACCACACGGCCTGCATTGCGTTGGTGTCGCACCATTTTCCGGGGCGTTTGCGTGGGCGTGGTCAGGCGCTCTATGCGGTGCTGGCCTATGGCTTTTCAGGGGTTCTGGGGGGCTTGCTGGGCGGAGTGCTCAGTGACCATTGGGGACTGGCTTCGGTGTTCTGGGCTTCGGTGCTGACCAGCACGGTGGCCGTGGCCGCCACCTGGAAAGTCTGGCGCTACCACCATCCTGCTGCTCAGGTGAATTCATGAACTCTTTCCCCATTGTGTTGCCCGATTTTCTGCCGCGTGAGCTGGCCCATGCGCTGGCTGACGGCCAGCGCCGCGTGACGCAGCACGACGGTGTGCGGCTGGTCTGGCACACCTGGGGTGCGCCGGAGCGTCCTGCGCTGGTGCTGCTGCATGGCGGCAGTGGCAGCTGGACGCACTGGGTGCGCAACATCGCCCCTTTGCGCGATGCCGGTTGGCGCGTGCTGGTGCCCGACTTGCCCGGTTTTGGTGACTCTGATTTGCCGCCTGGCTGCAGCGATGTGCCGCAACTGCCGGTGCATCTGCATGCGGGTTTGCAGCAGCTCAAGCCGCAAGGCCCGGTGCAGATCGTGGGCTTTTCGTTTGGCGGCATGACGGGCGCTTTGTGGCTGGCCGAATACCCGCAGGACGCGCAGGCCCTGGTGCTGGTGGGCGCACCCGGACTGGGGCTGACGGTGCCCGAGCGCATTGCACTCAAAGGCTGGCGGCACTTGCCCACGCCCGAGCAGCAAAACGAGGTGCATCGTCACAATCTGATGGCCCTGATGTTTGAGCGCCCCGAGAGCCTGGACGGTCTGGCGCTGGCGCTGCATGCGGCCAATGTGCAGCGCGACCGGATGCCGCGCCGAAGGCTGTCGTCCACCCCCATCGTGGCCGAGGCTTTGCCGCGTGTGCAGGCCCGGGTGAGCGCTATCTATGGCGAGCACGATGCCCTGTACCGCCAGCGTCTGGCCGAAGTGCGCGAAGCCCTGCCGCGCTGGGCCCCCCATTGGGGCCAGTGGCACACCGTGCCGGGGGCAGGGCATTGGGTGATCTATGAGGCTGCCGAGGTGTTCAATGCGGCGCTCTTGAAGGTGCTGTCTTTGTAGGAGCCGCGCCCCCGCCGCGATAGAACTCTCGCAGTCCACTGCCATTCGCCCCGGGGGCGGGGCAACCACATGTGAGCAGATCAGCCTTTGACTGCGCTCACTGCGGCCCGCAGGCCCAGCAAGTAGCTGTCCACCCCGAAACCGGCGATCTGACCTTTGGCGATCGGCCCGATCACCGAATGGTGGCGAAACTCCTCGCGGGCGTGGATGTTGGACATGTGCACTTCGATGATGGGGCACTTGAGGATGGCCAGGGCATCGCGGATGCCGTAGCTGTAGTGTGTCCAGGCACCGGCATTGATCAGCACGGCGGCGGTGCCATCGCTGTGGGCGCGGTGGATGCGCTCGGCCATTTCGCCTTCGATGTTGGTCTGAAAGCACTCGACATCGGCACCCAGCTCCTTGCCCAGGGCGATCAGTTGCGCGTCGATTTCGGCCAGTGTGGTGGTGCCGTACTGCGCCGGGTCGCGCTTGCCGAACATGTTGAGGTTGATGCCGTTGAGAGTCAGGATTTTCATGGTGGTGTGCAAGGACTTGTGGGCCTGAGCCGCCATTGTCGGTCATTTGCGGCAAGATGTCGGCTCTTGCTGCTTTGTTGTTGCCATGACCACCACCCTCAAAATCGATTTCGTCTCCGACATTGCCTGCCCTTGGTGTGCAGTCGGCCTGTATTCCCTCGAAACAGCCCTGGGCCGCCTTCAGGGCGAAGTCCAGGCCGAGTTGCACTTTCAGCCCTTTGAGCTCAACCCCCACATGCCAGCGGGTGGGCAGGACTTGACCGAGCACATCACCGAAAAATACGGCTCCACACCCGAGCAGCAAGCCTTGATGCGCGAGAACATTCGCCAGCGCGGTGCCGAGGTGGGCTTTGCCTTTGCCCCCGGCGGGCGTGGCCGTGTCTACAACACCTTCAATGCCCACCGCCTGTTGCATTGGGCGGCGGGGCAGGGCGAAGGGATGCAACGTGCGCTCAAAAAAGCCTTGCTCGCGGCCTACCAGGGCCGCGCCGAGTGCATCGAAGACGATGCCGTGTTGCTGCAGGCGGTGCAGGACGCGGGCCTGCCTGTTCATGCCGCCCGCGAGGTGTTGGCCAGCCAGGCCTTTGCCGAAGAGGTGCGTGCCCAGGAGCGTTACTACCAGCAAGCGGGCATCCACTCGGTGCCTGCGGTCATCATCAACGACCGGCACCTGATCTCGGGCGGACAGCCCGCCGAGGTGTTCGAGCAGGCGCTGCGCCAGATCGCTGCGCAAAGTGCCCAGGCCTGAGCCATGACCGAGCGCCTGCCCGTTCTTTTTGTTTCACACGGCTCGCCCATGTTCGCCCTGAACCCGGGCAGCACTGGTCCGGCATTGACGGCTTGGGTACAAAGCCAGGTGCCTGCCGAGCGCTTGCGTGGCATCGTGGTCATGTCGCCGCACTGGATGACCCGTGGCATTGGCGTGATGACGCACCCGCACCCGCCCACCTGGCACGACTTTGGCGGCTTTCCGCCTGCTCTGTATGAGCTGCAGTACCCTGCGCCCGGTGACCCGGCATTGGCGCAGCAGATCCTGGATTTGCTGAGCACAGCGGGCTTGCCCGCAGGGGCCGACCCCGAGCGGCCGTTTGACCACGGGGCCTGGGTGCCTTTGCGGCACATGTTCCCTGCCGCGCAGGTGCCCGTGGTGCAGGTCTCTTTGCCCGCCCATGTGGCCACTGCCGACATCTATGCCATCGGGCATGCGCTGGCCCCTTTGCGCGAGCAGGGCATCTTGTTGATGGGCTCGGGCAGCATGACGCACAACCTGTACGAACTGCGCCGCGAAGACGGCCCGACCGCGCCTTATGTGACCGCGTTCTGCGGCTGGGTCGAGGACACCCTGCGCCAGGGCGATCTGGCGGCCATGCTGGATTACCGCGGCCGCGCACCCCACGCCGAACGGGCCCACCCCACGGACGAGCATTTCCGCACGATCTACTTTGCGCTGGGCGCAGCAGGCTGGGGTCAGGCTGGAGGCCCGCAGCCGGAGTACATCAGCCACGAGGTGATGTTCCAGTCGCTGTCGATGGACGCGTTTGCGTTGCAGTGATACATGACCATGCATGTCGGCCTGAAGGGCGCCCTGTTGCGGGTGCTGGGCGACAATCGGGTTCAATTCAAACAATTCAGGGAGCGGGTGCGGTATGAGTGAGAGCACATGGTGGTTGTTCGTGGGCATGACCTTTGTCGTTTCGGCCACGCCGGGGCCGAACATGCTGCTGGTGATGAGCCATGGTGCGCGTTTTGGCTGGCGCAAGGCGGTGATGACCATGGCCGGCTGCATGAGCGCCTTGCTGACCATGATGAGCTTGTCGGCCGCAGGCTTGGGTGCCGTGCTGCACACCTCGCCCAGGGTGTTTGACGCTTTGCGCTACATGGGGGCGGCCTACCTGGCTTATCTGGGTTACAGGCTTTGGATTGCGCCCAGCCACAACGAACAAACGAGCGAAGCGGCTGCGGACGCAGCGGTTCAGCGCAGTGGCGGGTCTCTGTACCGAGAGGGTTTGGCGGTGGCGGCCAGCAACCCCAAGGCCATCGTGTTTGCCGCAGCGTTTTTCCCGCAGTTCATCCACGCTGACGCACCCGCCTTGCCGCAGTTCGGTATTTTGCTCAGTACCTTTGCGGTGATCGAAGTGGCTTGGTATGGCATTTATGCCGTCAGCGGTCACAAGCTCTCGCGCTATTTGCAGCGGCAAGAAGTGCTCAAGGCCTTCAACCGTGTGACTGGCGGCGTGTTTGTGGGTTTTGCTGCACTGATGGCGGCCAGCCGTTGAGTGCATGGGGGTGATTTACCCCCACGGACTGTGCGCCAAGCTGTGGATAACGCCATGAATAAGCCGCCAAACCCGCATGCTTATTGGCTGGGCGGACGGTGCTCAAAAAACAGGCGAGGGTTGGTTCAGCCCAGTGCTTTGGCGATTTTGTGGCGCGGCACCGTGGACTTGGGGCATTGGCCTTTGGGCAGATCAAACCACTGACGCACGTCGCTTTCAATGCCCACGCCGTGCATGAAGTTGTAGATGGCTTTTTTGAGGCCCTGGCCCAGCAGGTCGTGGTCCACGCCGGGCGGCATGGGGGTGGGGTCCACAAAGCCCACATCGTTTTTGGCAAACGTGCCTTCGGGCAGGGGCAAGAGCCTCACGCCGTAGGCTTCAGGGTTCTGGCCCACGGGTGAATGCACGGTGCAGACAAAGCGGTGGAAAAATCCGCTGTGGATGCAGCCGTTTTCAAACAGCTGGCGCACGTATTCGAGCGCGTCCACCGTGTCCTGCACGGTCTGTGTGGGAAAGCCGTACATCAAATAGGCGTGCACCAGCACGCCCGCGTCGGCAAAGCCTTTGGTCACTTGCGCCACTTGTTCAACCGAGACGCCTTTTTTCATCAGGCTCAACAAGCGGTCCGATGCCACTTCGAGCCCGCCTGACATGGCAATGCAGCCGCTTTGCGCCAGCAGCTCGCACAGCTCGGGCGTGAAGGTTTTTTCAAAGCGGATGTTGCCCCACCACGAGATTTGCACACCTCGGCGCAGGATTTCTTCGGCCAGGGCCTTGAGCATTTTGGGTGGCGCGGCTTCGTCCACAAAATGAAAGCCGGTCTGGCCCGTTTCGGCCACGATGTGCTCGATGCGGTCCACCAGGGTGCTGGCCTGCGCGGTTTCGTAGCGGCTGATGTAGTCCAGGCTCACGTCGCAAAAGCTGCACTTCTTCCAGTAGCAGCCGTGGGCCACCGTGAGCTTGTTCCAGCGCCCGTCGCTCCACAGCCGGTTCATCGGGTTGAGCATGTCCAGCAGCGACAGGTATTGGTGCAGCGGCAGGCCCTCCCAGGTGGGCGTGCCCACGTCTTCAAAAGCGATGTCGGGCTCTTGCAGGTTGATGTATTGCACTTGGCCCGCGTCGTTTCGGATGAAGGTGCGTTGCAGGCGCTGGGCACTGCGCTGGTCTTGCAGGTGCTCGATCAGGCTCAGCAGCGGGCGTTCACCGCCATCGAGCGTGACGTAGTCCACATGGTCGAACACGCGGGCGTCTTTCAGCTCGCGCAGCTCGGTGTTCACAAAGCCGCCACCCAGGCCAATGCGGATGTGCGGGTGTGCCCGCTTGATGCATTGGGCCACGCGAAAGGCCGCATAGACCGAGCCGGGGAAGGGAACGGACAGCAGCACCAGTTGCGGCTGGTGGCGCTCAATGGCATCCAATGCCAGGCGCTCCAATGTGCTGTCGATCAGGTTGGGCGATTCGCTCAGCGCTTTGGCCAGTGCGTCAAAGCTGGGTTGGCTGGCGGCCAGGCGCTCGGCGTAGCGCACGAACTCAAAACCTTCATCCACCGCGTCACGCAACACATCGGCCAGGTCGTTCAGGTACAGGGTGGCCAGGTGCCGGGCCCGGTCGGTCTGGCCCAACGCACCAAAGGCCCAGCCGATCGGGTCACCTGTGCCGTCGTCGTCATAGGCGTCGAGCGCCGCAAAGCGCTGGCCTTCGGGCATAAAGCCCCGGCTGGCGATGCGGTGGCTGAGCGTGCTGTCGCGGCCCTGCAAAAAGGCGATCACCGGGTCGATGGTCTGCGCGTAAGACAGGAAGTGGTCCAGAAAGAAGTTCACCGGGCCCGAGCGGTCTTCGATGGGCAAAGCCAGCGCGGCCATGCGCAAATCGCTCAGGCCTTGTTTGTTCAGCAAAGCCAGCACGGTGGCCAGCGCCAGGTCTTCCTGCACAGCATCGATCCCCCGCGAACGCAAAAAACCCGTGAGATAGGCCGTGGATGGGTAGGGCGTGTTGAGCTGCGTCATCGGCGGGATGAGGCTCAAAACCTTGAACGGCGGGGCTGGGGGCATGGTGGCGTGCAGAAAGTCGGGTGACCAAAAAGACCAGGGAAGAGGGCAATTATCGTTGCGGGACGGGCTGTTCAGGCGGGATCGGAGCTTTCTTGTGGCTTAATATCGCTTTGCAATTTTTTCTGGAGCCAAAAATGGGCAACAAAATCGTCACCGAAGCCGACCGCAAGTTCACCAAGCCCCTGCCAACACCCCCCGGCGTGACCCTGCCCACCCACGGTCGCGGTCAGCGCGTGAGCCTGGAGCGTGGCGTGGCCACCCGCAGCAAAAAGAACCCTGGCAAGCGTTCCACCAAAGGCGGTTGATTCCGCCGGCGAAGCCCGCTGTCCAGCGGCTTCTCCAAGCAAGCCACTGGCCCGGCGTCAGTGGCTTTTTTCATGAGCAAAGACATGCCCTCCATTGCTGTTGCGCCCTCGGTCTATGCCGCGCTGAGTGTGCAGGCGCGCCCGGACGCCCCCCTGAGCGCCGTTCAGCAGCGCTACAACGCGCTGTTGGCGCGCCTGGAGGGCTTGTCTGCGCAGGTGGCGCGTTTGCAGGCCTGGTCAGACCAGCACCGGCATGCGCATGTGCAGGCGCTGTACCAGGCAGCGCAGCAAACCCGGGCCTTGCGGCAAAGCCTGCTGCTTTTTTTGCATGAACAGCTGCAAGGCGCAGCGCTGACCGCGCAGCAGCAACGCATGGCACGCACCCAGGTGCGCTCGCTGATCGCCCTGCTGGGCACGGGGGCCGACCCACAGGTGCAGGCTGTGGCCGACTTGTACCGGCTGGACGAAGACGAGCTCGCCGAAGAACGCGCCCAAGAGGCGCAGCGCCTGCGCGAGCAGATCGAAGCGGCGCTGGGTCAGCCCATCCACAACGCCAGCCAGTACCAGACCCCCGAAGAGATGATGGCTGCGGGCATGCGCCAGTGGCAGCGTCAGCAACAGGCCGACGAGGAGCGCAAGGCCGCCAAGCGGGCGGCGCGCAAGGCGCTCAAAAAACCTGCGGCGCACGCCCAGGCACAGGCCCAGCAGGTGGATGCAAAGGGCGCGATCCGAACGATTTTCAGGCAGTTGGCCAGCGCCTTGCACCCGGACCGCGAGCCCGACGCGCAGGAACGCGCACGCAAGACCGCGCTGATGAGCGAGGTCAATGCCGCCTATGAAAAAAATGACCTCAGCACTTTGCTGCGTCTGCAGATGCAGACGGCGCTCAGTGGCGCATCAGGGATTGGGCACTTGGCCGATGACCGGCTGGCGGGCATGTGCCTGCTGCTCAAGGAGCAGGTGAGCGCCCTGGAAGACGATCTGGCGCAGCTGGAAGCCGAACTGACCCAGGCGATGTGCGTGCCGGTGAGCGCCCAGCTGAGCGAGGCGACCATGACGCAAGCCCTGCAGCGTCTGCAGGCCGAGCAGGGCCATGTGGCCGACAGCCTGTCGTTTGATTTGAAGCGGATTCAGAACGAGGCCGAGCTCAAGCGCTGGCTCAAGGAGCAAAGCCGGGCGTTCAAAGCCACTTCTGCATGAAGCTGGCCTGGCCAGCGGCCGGGTCGAGTTCGTAAGGCGTAAAGCCAAAACGCAGGTAGCTGGCCAGCGCCCGGGCATTGCCGGTCAGCACCTCCAGTGTGAGCTTGCAGCAAGCTCGCGCGCGGGCGTGTTGCTCGGCGGCGGCCAGCAGCGCCTGGCCAACGCCTGCGCCCCGGTGGGCAGGCAGTACGGCGATGTCGTGGATGTTCATGAGCGGCTGTGCCTTGAAGGTGGAATAGCCCTCGATGCAATTGATCAGGCCCACGGGCACACCGTCCAGCCAGGCGATGAAACTGGCCGCCGTGGGGCGGGCGGCCAGGTCATCGCACAGGCGGTCCTTCACATCCTGCCGCAGGCCTTCGCTGCCGCCCATCGGGTCTTGAGCGTAGGCGTCGAGCAGCATCACCAGCGCAGCGCGGTGCTCGGGATGGTGGTAATCGACGGGCAGGACGTGAAGGGGCATGGCTCAGGCCGTGGCAGCAGTCAAGAAGGACGGGACATTGTGCTCCATGCTTTGCGCCACATGCCCAGCCAGCTGGTGCGCCGTGATGGCCGACAGCGTCCAGCCCAGGTGGCCGTGACCGGTGTTGTAGAACACATTGGCCTTTTTGCCCGCACCCACACGTGGCAGCATGTCCGGCATCATGGGGCGCAAGCCGGCCCAGGGCACCACCTTGCGGGTGTCGATGCCCGGGAAGCATTCATTCACCCAGCGTACAAGTGGGGCAATGCGGTCGGCGCGGATGTCGAGGTTGAAGCCGTTGAACTCGGCAGTCCCCGCCACGCGGAAACGGTCATCGCCCAGGCGACTGGTGACCAGTTTGGTCTCATCGTCGAGCAGGCTGACCTGGGGCGCGGCAGCCTGGCTGACAGCGTCGGGCATGTTGACGGTGATGGAGTAGCCCTTGACCGGGTAGACGTTGAGCCGGTCACCCAGCTGCGCGGCCATGCGGCGGCTGTGCACCCCGGCGCTGACCACGATGCCGTCAAAGGTCAGGGTGTCCGTCTGGCCGTTGTGGCGTACCTGCACGCTGGCGATTTGGCCGTCGCTGCTGACCGACAGCACTTCGTGGCCGGTCAGCAGCGTTACACCCAGGCGTTCGCAGGCCTGGGCCAGACCGAAGGTGAACTTATGGATGTCACCGGTCGAATCGCTTTCGGTGAAGTAGCCACCGTAGTACTGGCCTTGCAGCGTGGGCTCGATGGCGCGCATTTCCTCGGGGGTGACCGCGTGGCGCTCCAGGCCACCTGCGGCCAGCAGTTTCGACACACGGCCCGCGTGGTCAAAGCCTTTCTTGTCACGGTAGATGTGCAGGATGCCTTCGCGCTTGTGGTCAAAGTCAATGCCTTCGCTGGCCGCCCAGGCGAACAGGTGTTCACGCGCCTCGATGGCCAGTTTGGCGGTGGCTATGGTGTTGCGCTCGTACTTGGGGATGTTGGCGACGAACTCGGCGATCCAGCTGAACTTGTGCCAGCTGGGTGTGGGGTTCATCAGCAGCGGGGCATCGGCCTTCATCATCCATTTGAGGCCTTTGATGAGCGTCGACGGGTGCGTCCAGACTTCGGCGTTCGATGCCGAAAGCTGCCCGCCGTTGGCATACGACGTTTCCATCGCCGCGTAGCGGTTTTTCTCGATGAGGGTGACTTTGAAACCCTGACGGGCGAGGGCGTAGGCGGAAGTGACACCGGTGATGCCGCCGCCCACAACAACCATGTGTTTTTCGACCATGTGCTTTTTCATGGAGCTTTCTCTCTTTGCAAGACGTCTCAAATGGAAGGACACGCAGCGCACGGCATGTGCACTGCATGACCCCCTCTGTTTGAGACCTGAGAGATTCGTTCCAGGTTGGAACTTGCTCCTGCGGTGGACCGGGATGACGAATCCTGGTCACTCTTCAGAGTGTGTGACAGCCTCCACGAGAGAGGCGTGTCGGCCTGCATCGGTCCTTTGGCCTGAGAGTTTCCGGGGCGGTTGCTCCTTCGGCGCTGTCTTCAAGACAGTCTCTCCCGATGCAGGTTTTTTTGTAGGAGCCAGCCCTGCTGGCGATTGGGCCTCAGTGGTCTGCAAGCCATCGCTTGCAGGGCAAGCTCCTGCAGCTTAATGGTTGTATGCCTCCAGCGGCACGCAGCTGCAGAACAGGTTGCGGTCGCCATAGACGTTGTCCACGCGGCCCACGGGCGGCCAGTACTTCACGCTGCCCGGCACGCGGCCTTTGAGGGCGCCGCCCACTTCGCGCGGGTAAGTGCGGTCCCATTCGGCAGCCATCAAGCTTTCTGCCGTGTGCGGCGCGTTCTTGAGCGGGTTATTGTCCTGCGGCCAAGCACCGTTTTCGACCAGGCGGATCTCTTCGCGAATCGCAATCATCGCGTTGATGAAGCGGTCCAGCTCTTCCAGGGTTTCGCTCTCGGTGGGTTCCACCATCAGGGTGTTGGCCACCGGGAAGCTCAGCGTGGGCGCGTGGAAGCCGTAGTCCATCAGGCGCTTGGCCACGTCTTCGGCCATCACGCCGCAGCTGTCCTTGAAGTGGCGCAGGTCCAGGATGCACTCGTGGGCCACATGGCCGTTTTCGCTGGCGTACAGCGTGGGGTAGTGCGGTGCCAGGCGCTTGCTGATGTAGTTGGCGGCCAGGATGGCGGCTTCGGTCGCGTGCTGAAGGCCGTCGGCGCCCATCATGCGGATGTACATCCAGCTGATCGGCAGCACGGCGGCATTGCCGTAAGGGGCAGCACTGACGGCACCCACGCCGTTGACCTTGACGCCCGCCGTGGCATGGCCGGGAAGGTAAGGCACCAGGTCTTCGACCACGCAGACGGGGCCCACGCCGGGGCCGCCACCGCCGTGCGGGATGCAGAAGGTCTTGTGCAGGTTCAGGTGGCTCACGTCGCCGCCGAACTCGCCGGGTGCGGCCACGCCCACCAGCGCGTTCATGTTGGCGCCGTCCACATACACACGCCCGCCGTGCTGGTGCACCAGCTCGCACAAGGCTTTGACTTGCGTCTCGAACACGCCGTGGGTGCTGGGGTAGGTGATCATGACGGCGGCCAGATTCGCGCTGTGCTGTTCGCACTTGGCTTTCAGATCGGTCATGTCCACGTTGCCGTTGTCGTCGCACTTGGTCACCACCACCTGCAGGCCCACCATTTGGGCGCTGGCCGGGTTGGTTCCGTGCGCACTGGACGGGATCAGGCAGATGTTGCGGTGGCCCTGGCCTTGGGCACGGTGGTAGGCCTGAATGACCAGCAGGCCAGCGTATTCACCCTGGCTGCCGGCGTTGGGCTGCAGGCTGATGCCCTTGTAGCCGGTGGCCTGGCAGAGCCAGTCGCGCAGCTGCTGGTCCAGCTCGGCATAGCCCTGCAGCTGCTCGGCCGGGGCAAAGGGGTGGGGCAGGGCGAACTCGGGCCAGGTGATCGGGATCATCTCGCTGGTGGCGTTGAGCTTCATGGTGCAACTGCCCAGCGGGATCATGGTGCGGTCCAGCGCCAGGTCTTTGTCAGACAGCTGGCGGATGTAGCGCAACATGCCGGTCTCGGAGTGGTAGCGGTTGAAGACCGGGTGCGTGAGGAAGCTGCTGATGCGGCGCAGCGACTCGGGGATCAGCGGGGCAATGCCTTTTTCAAACTGATCGAACGAAGGCAGCTTCTGGCCGTCCTGAGCGAACAGGCCCCACAGCGTGGCGATGTCTTCGCGGGTGGTGGTTTCGTCCAGCGTGATGCCCACAAAACCTGCGCGGCCACCGGTGTAGCGGCGCAGGTTGATTTCCTTTGCCACGGCCTTGGCGTGCAACGCATCGGCGGCGGCTGCGTTGCCGCAGTCCACGGTGAGCGTGTCAAAAGCGGTGCCGTGCAGCAGCGAGGTGCCCAGCGATTTCAGGCCTTCGGCGAGCACGGCGGTGAAGCTGGCGATGCGCTGGGCAATGCGCTTGAGGCCCTCAGGCCCGTGGTAGACCGCGTACATGCTGGCCACCACCGCAGGCAGCACCTGTGCAGTGCAGATGTTGCTGGTCGCTTTTTCGCGGCGGATGTGCTGCTCACGCGTTTGCAGCGCCAGGCGGTACGTTGGCTGACCGTGCACGTCCACGCTCACACCCACCAGACGACCGGGCATGGAGCGCTTGTATTCGTCGCGACAGGCCAAGTAGGCGGCGTGCGGGCCGCCCGCGCCCATGGGCATGCCCAGGCGCTGGGTGGTGCCGACCACGATGTCGGCGCCCATCTCGCCCGGGGTCTTGAGCAGAACCAGGGCCATCAGGTCAGCGGCCAGGATGAAGGCGGCGTTCTTGCTGTGGATCAGGTCGGCGGACAGCTGCCAGTCGGCCAGCCAGCCGCTGCTGCCGGGGTATTGGTTGAGGGCGGCAAAGTAGTCGTCCTGTGCGATGGCCGATTGCCATTCGTCGCTGGAGCGGATGACCTTGACGGTGATGCCCAGCGGCGCGGCGCGTGTTTCGATGACTTCGAGTGTTTGCGGGTGCACGTCGCCACTCACGATGAAGGTGTTGCCCTTGGCCTTGACCGAGCGCTTGGCCAGCGTCATGGCTTCGGCGGCAGCAGTCGCTTCATCGAGCATGGAGGCGTTGGCGATCGGCATACCGGTCAGGTCGCACACCATGGTCTGGAAGTTGACCAGCGCTTCCATGCGGCCCTGCGAAATCTCGGCCTGGTAGGGCGTGTAGGCGGTGTACCAGGCGGGGTTTTCGAGGATGTTGCGCAGGATGACTCCCGGCGTGTGCGTGCCGTGGTAACCCTGGCCGATGAAGCTCTTGTAGAGCTTGTTTTTGCTGGCGATGCGTTTGAGCTGGTCCAGTGCTGCGGCTTCGGTGACGGGTGCGGGCAGCTGCATGGCCTGGCTGCGGGCAATGGAGCGCGGCACGATGGATTCGATCAGGGCACGGCGCGAGGCCTCGCCAATGACGCCCAGCATGAGCGTTTCGTCCTGCGCGCTGATGCCGATGTGGCGCGCGATGAATTCGGACGGGTTTTCAAGATCGCCAAGAGGGCGGTGGGCGGACATCAGCATGTGCGTTCCTGATCGTTGCGTTGCACGGTTGGGTGTAGGAGCCAGCTCTACTGGCGATCAGCGGCCTGCATTGGGCCAATCGCCAGCAGGGCTGGCTCCTACGAAGAGGCAGGCTCAGCCTGCCGTGAATTGCTTGTAGCCGGTCTCGTCGAGCAGGGCGTCGACTTCGGCGGGCTGCGACAGCTTGACCTTGAAGAACCAGCCCTTGCCCAGCGGATCGCTGTTGGCCAGGGCCGGGTCGTTGCGCAGGTCTTCGTTGACTTCAACGATCTCGCCGGTCACGGGCATGTACACGTCGGCGGCGGCCTTGACGGACTCGACTACGCCGGCCACATCCTTTTGCGCAAACGACTTGCCGATTTCAGGCAGGTCCACAAACACCACATCGCCCAGCGCGTCTTGCGCATGGTGGGTGATACCGACGACGGCGATGCCGCCCTCAACATTGATCCATTCGTGGTCTTCGGTGTACTTGATCATGGAGAAGCTCCTGGTTAATCGGGGTCAGATCCCAATTGTTTTGAGGTAAGAAATCAGCCGCGGAAATAGCGGTTGGGGACAAAGGGCAGGGCGCTGACTTCCATCGGCACGGCTTTGCCGCGCACCATGGCGTTCAGACGGGTGCCCACGGCGGCATATTCTGCCTGCACATAAGCCAGAGCAATGGGCTTGTCGGCAGTGGGTGCAAGCAGACCGCTGGTGACTTCGCCAATCTTTTGGCCTGCTTCGTTGTGCAGCTCGACATGTTCACGCACCGGCACACGCTCCAGGCCGACCAGACCCACGCGCAAACGCTGTGCAGGCTGTGTGCTGTCCAGCTGTGCGAGCACCTTGTCGGCGCCAGGGAAGCCACCGGCGCGGGCACCACCCGTGCGGCGCACCTTCTGCATGGCCCAGTTCAGGTTGGCTTCGACCGGGGTGGTTGTGGTGTCGATGTCGTTGCCGTACAGGCACAACCCGGCTTCCAGGCGCAGCGAGTTGCGGGCACCCAGGCCGATGGGTTTGACTTCGGGCTGGGCCAGCAGGGCGCGGGCAAAGGCGTCAGCAGCACTGGCGGGCAAGGAGATTTCAAAGCCGTCTTCACCGGTGTAGCCGCTGCGGGTGATGTACAAATCGGCACCTTCCCAGACAGCAGGCATGCCGGTCATGAAGACCAACTTTTCAACACCAGGCAGCAGGCGGGCCAGTGCAGTCACAGCCTGCGGGCCTTGCAGGGCCAAAAGTGCACGGTCAAATTGCGACTCGATGTTGCAGCGGCCAGCGATGCGGGCCTGGATGTGCGCCAGATCGCCATGCTTGCAGGCACCGTTGACGATCACAAAGATGTCTTCACCACGGTTCACGAACATCAGGTCGTCGATGATGCCGCCTTCGTCATTGAGCAGCAGTCCGTAGCGCTGCTTGTGCAGGCCCAGGCCCATCACGTCCACCGGCATCAGGCTCTCAAAGGCTGCCGCGGCATCGGAACCACTCAGGCGCAACTGGCCCATGTGCGACACATCGAACAGCCCTGCCGCGGTACGGGTGTGGTGGTGCTCGGCGACCAGCCCTGCGGGGTATTGCACTGGCATGCTGTAACCGGCAAATGGCACCATGCGTGCACCGAGTTCAAGGTGCAGGGTGTTCAGCGGTGTGGTGAGCAGGTTATCGGTCGCGGACATGGGCAGCTTTCAAGGGCACGGTTCACCAAGGCACATGCCGTGGTGGGCCCTCGCTGTCCGCTTTACCTGAGAGATTCGCCGGGAACGCGGTGCGTTCTGCGGTTTGCTCCTTCGGTGGATGCCGTGGCTCGATGGTCCGGCACCTCTCTCCAGTGAGGCAACGTCTTGAAAAGACGCTTTGTCAGTCCTTTTGCCTGAGCGTTCAGCGGTGTTGCCACCGCCTGCGCCTTCGGCGGCCTGACCTGTTCATGGGGCATGAAGCAAGTCAGGCGCTCTCCTGACAGTGGGGGATTATAGGGGGGACTTATTTGAACCCCATCACATGCGGCAGCCAGTTCGACAGCGCAGGCACAAAAGTCAGCAGCACCAGCACCACGCCGTGTGCCCACAGGAAGGGCTTGAGTTCGCGGGTCAGGTCAGACAGGGGCACCTTGGACACATTGGATGTAACGAACAGCAACCCGCCCACGGGCGGCGTGATCATGCCCAGCGTGAGGTTGAAGATCACCACCATCGCAAAGTGGATCGGGTCCACACCCAGCTTGGCGGCGACTGGGGCCAGGATGGGCACCAGCACCATGACGCCAGGCAGCGGCTCGATGAAGATGCCGAAGATCAGCAGGAAGATGTTGATGACGATCAGGAAGCCCCAAACGCTCAGATTCATGCCCGAAATCCAGTTGGCCACGGTTTGCGGCATGCCCTCGATGGTCAAGATCCAGGCGAACGAGGCCGAGGTGCCGATGATCAGCAGCACGGACGCCGTCAGCAGGGCCGAGCGCGAGAGGATGTCGGGCACGGCCTTCCATTCCAGGGTGCGGTAGACGTATTTGCCGCAAATCAGGGCGTAGAACACGGCCACCACAGAGGCTTCGGTCGGGGTGAACCAGCCTGCGCGCATGCCGCCCAGAATCAGCACAGGCAGCAAGATGGCGGGCAGGGCCTTCCAGGTGGTGCTGATCATTTCGGCGGTGTTGGGCAGTTCGCCATCGCCTTTGTAGTTGCGTTGTTTGGAGATCCAGTAGTTCACCACGCACATCGCCACGGCGATCAGGATGCCCGGGATGATGCCTGCCACGAACAAGGAGCCGACCGAGACATTGTCATCGGCCAAGGCATAGATGATCATGATGATCGAAGGCGGGATGATCGGACCGACGATGGCGGTGGATGCCGTCAACGCCGCCGCATAAGAGCGGTCGTATCCGGCCTTGTCCATCATGCGGATCAGCATGGAGCCAGGCCCTGCTGCATCGGCCAAGGCAGAACCGGAGATGCCCGAGAAGAAGGTCAGCGAGACCACGTTGGTGTAGCCCAAGCCGCCGCGCTTGTGGCCCACAAACTGGCCCGCAAACTTGAGCAGCACCTCGGTGAGCGAGCCGCCGCTCATCAGCTCGGCCGCCAAAATGAAGAAGGGCACGGCCATCAAGGGGAAGCTGTCCACACCCGTGAATGTTTCCTTGAGCAAGGCCAGCATGGGGTAAGCATCGGACAACACCAGTGCCGTCACCGTGGACAGCCCAAGGGCAAAAGCCACAGGCACGCCAATGGCCAGGTAGATGCAAACGGAAATCAGCAGGATCAGGCTGGGGCTCATAGGGAGGCACTCGCGGTGGCGTCAAAGTGGGCATCGCTGGCGAATTCACGGCGGACGATGTAGTCGCGCACGATCAGCAGCCAGTGGATCAGGGTCATGGCCATGCCCAAGGGCAGGGCCATGTAGATCCAGGCGAACGAAATCTGGGTGGCGGGGGTGCTTTGGTATTGGGTTCGGTCCATGTACTGCAGACCAAACCAGATGCAAAACACACAGAAGGCGGTGATCAGCAGGGCGATCAGCAAACGCAAGACTTGCGCCACACGAGGCGGCAAGCTGTCTTGCAGGTTGTCGATGGCGATGTGGCCGCCGTAGCGCAGCACCGGGCCGCAGCCAATGAAGGTGAGCCAGATCATCATGTGGCGGGCCACTTCTTCGGCCCATTCGATGGACTGGTTGGTGGTGTAGCGCAACACCACATTGGTGAAGATGATGACCGACATGACGGCCAGCAGCCCGATGAGTGCCCAGCGGTTGAATGCCAGGAAGTATTTTTCAAAGGTTTTCATTGTTCGCAGGCTTTTCAAGGCCATGGCCCATCAGTGAAGCATCAAAAAGGCCTGTGCAACCGAAGTTGTCACAGGCCTGTCCTGTCAAGGAAGCAATCAGCGGACTTCCTGGATCTTGCGGATGTTGTCGGCACCGAACTCCTTGGAGTAGGCAGCGTACACCGGGATCAGGGCATCGCGGAAGGCTTGACCATCCACTTTGCGCACCACGGACATGCCGTCTTTTTCAAGCTGGGCAATGCCGTTGTTTTCGTCTTCGTTGACCTTCTTGCGCTGGGCCACTTTGGCTTTTTGAGCTGCTTCGTAGAAGACCTTCTTGTCAGCGTCGCTGAGTTTGTTCATCAGGCGCGGCGAGGTGATCAGCAGGCCGGGTGAGTAAACGTGGCCGGTCAGCGACAGGTGCTTTTGCACTTGCGAGAACTTGGATGCCAGGATCACGGGGATCGGGTTTTCCTGACCGTCCACAGTGCCTTGCTGCAAAGCGCCGAACACTTCGGGGAAGGCCATGGGCGTGGGTTGGATGCCGAAAGCCTTGTAGCCGTCCATGTGCACCTTGTTTTCCATCGTGCGCATCTTCAGGCCGGAAGCATCTGCGGGCTTGACGATGGGGTGCTTGCTGTTGGTCATGTGACGGAAACCGTTTTCCGTCCAGGCCAGCGCCACCAGACCCTTGGAGGGGAATTTGGTCAGGATGTCCTGACCAATGGGGCCGTCCATCACTTTGCGGGCGTGGTCATAGTCGCGGAACAGGAAGGGAATGTCCACGATCTTCACCTCGGGCACAAAGTTGCCGACCGGGCCAGTGGAGGTGTTGACCAGATCCAGTGTGCCCAGTTGCACAGCTTCGATCATCTCGCGCTCGCCGCCCAGGGCGCTGTTGGGGAACTGCTGGCACTTGTAGCGGCCTTGCGTGCCTTTTTCAATGTCGTCGCAGAACGCGGTGGAGCCGACAGCGTAGTGGGAAGTGGCCGATGTGGCGTAGCCAAGCTTGAGCACCGTCTGTGCTGAAACGGCACCTGTCAGTCCAAAAGCCAAGCCCATGCCCAGCACCAGTTTGTTCAGTTTCATTGAAAAGTCTCCTGTTGAAATGGCGATGCAGTCGAGCGCGCTCAACTTGTCATACAAATTTGATTATCAGCGTCCAACGCGCATCGCCAATAAGGGTTTTCGCGGGTGTGTGATGCCAAGGAGACTGATGGGCCAAAAAAAAGAGGCCACGAAGGCCTCTGTTGTTCTGCGCTTACATGCCCGAGTAATTCGGGCCGCCACCGCCTTCGGGCGTGACCCAGACGATGTTCTGCGTCGGGTCTTTGATGTCGCAGGTCTTGCAGTGCACACAGTTTTGCGCGTTGATCTGCAGGCGGTCGCTGTTGTCTTCGTTCTTGACGAACTCGTACACACCGGCTGGGCAGTAGCGGCTTTCGGGGCCTGCGAACTTGGCCAGGTTGATGCTCACGGGCACCGAGGCGTCCTTGAGCGTGAGGTGAGCCGGCTGGTTTTCTTCGTGGTTGGTGTTGCTGATGAACACGCTGCTCAAACGGTCAAAGGTCAGCTTGCCATCGGGCTTGGGGTACTCGATCTTTTCGCACTCGGCGGCGGGCTTCAGGTACGTGTGGTCGGCCTTGTCGCGGCGCAGTGTCCATGGGATGTGGCCGCGCAGCACAAATTGCTCGAAACCGTTCATCAGTGTGGCGACCGTGAGGCCCTTCTTGAACCAGCTCTTGAAGTTGCGCGACTTGTTGAGTTCGGTGAAGAGCCAGCTCTTCTCGAAAGCCTCGGGGTAGGCTTCGAGTTCGTCGTGCTGACGGCCAGCCACCAGAGCGTCGTAAGCGGCTTCGGCGGCCAGCATGCCGGTCTTGATGGCGGCGTGACTGCCCTTGATGCGGCTCACATTCAGGTAACCGGCATCGCAGCCGACCAGTGCGCCGCCCGGGAACACGGTCTTGGGCAGGCTCATCAGGCCACCGGCGGTGATGGCGCGGGCGCCGTAGCCGATGCGCTTGGCGTTGACTTCGCCCTTGTCGTTGGTGAAGTACCACTTGATGTTGGCGTGGGTTTTCCAACGTTGGAACTCCTCGAATGGGCTCAACCAGGGGTTGGCGTAGTCCAGGCCGACCACGTAGCCGATGGCGACCTTGTTGTCTTCCATGTGGTACATGAAGGCACCGCCGTAGGTGTCGTTGTTCATGGGCCAGCCCGCGGTGTGCATCACAAAGCCGGGCGTGTGGCGTGAAGGATCAATCTCCCAGACCTCCTTGATGCCGATGCCGTAGGTTTGCGGGTCGCGGCCTTCGTCCAGTTTGAACTTGGCGATCAGCTGTTTGCCCAGGTGGCCGCGTGCGCCTTCGGCGAACACGGTGTACTTGGCATGCAGTTCCATGCCCAGCTGGAAGTTCTCTGTTGGCTCGCCTTCCTTGCTTAGCCCCAAGTTGCCGGTGGCCACGCCTTTGACCGAGCCATCGTCGTTGTAGAGCACTTCGGCCGCGGTGAAGCCAGGGAAGATTTCAACGCCCAGGTTCTCGGCCTGCTGGCCCAGCCAGCGGGTGAAGTTGCTCAGGCTGAGGATGTAGTTGCCGTGGTTTTGTGCGCACTCGGGCAGCAGCACATTGGGCGTGCGGGTCGCGCCGGTTTCGGACAGGAAGCTCCAGGCGTCGTCGGTCACCGGCTGGTTGAGCGGGGCACCCAGTTCTTTCCAGTTGGGAAAGAGTTCGGTCAGGGCCTTGGGGTCCATGATGGCGCCGCTCAGGATGTGGGCACCAGGCTCACCACCTTTTTCAAGCACCACGACCGAGACATCCTGGCCTTTTTCGGCAGCGAGCTGCTTGAGGCGGATGGCGGTGGACAGACCGCCGGGGCCGCCACCCACCACGACCACGTCGTATTCCATGGCTTCGCGGGGGCCGTAGGTATTCAGAATTTCTTGAGGGCTCATGAAGATCTCATCCAGGTGAATCAAAAAACGGTGCCAGCCCTGAGGGCTGTCTGGCTTGCGACTCATTTTATGCGTCTGAAAAGCAGTTTCCCCGCACAATGACGACAGCTTGGCGTCTTCAAAAGAAAGGGTTTTCCATGAGCTACGAAATCGATTTGTCCGGCCGTGTGGCCATGGTGACCGGTGCTTCCAGTGGTCTGGGTGCCCAATTTGCACGAACCTTGGCCAAGGCTGGTGCGGGCGTGGTGCTGGCCAGCCGCCGCGTCGACAAGCTCAAGGACCTGCGTGCCGAGATCGAGGCCGATGGCGGCAACGCCCATGTGGTGGCCCTGGATGTGACCGATCGCCAGAGCATCGCTGCGGCTGTGGCCCATGCCGAAACCGAGATGGGCAGCATCGACATCCTGGTCAACAACTCGGGTGTGAGCACGACCCAACGCATTCAGGACGTGACCGAAGAAGACTACGACTTTGTGTTTGACACCAATGTGCGCGGTGCATTCTTTGTGGCCCAGGAGGTGGGCAAGCGCATGCTGGCCCGTGCCAAGGGGGCGGCTCCCGGCAGTTTCACGGGCGGGCGCATCATCAACATTGCTTCTATGGCGGGCCTCAAGGTGTTGCCGCAAATTGGCGTGTACTGCATGAGCAAGGCGGCCGTGGTGCAGATGACCAAGGCGTTTGCGGTGGAGTGGGGCAAGTTCGGCATCAACGTCAACGCCATTTGCCCGGGCTACATCGACACCGAAATCAACCACCACCACTGGCAGACCGAGCAGGGCCAAAAGCTGATCCAGATGCTGCCGCGCAAGCGCGTGGGCCACCCTCAGGACCTGGACGCCTTGCTGGTCATGCTGGCCAGCGACCAGGGCCATTTCATCAACGGTGCCGTGATCGCGGCAGACGATGGTTTTGCCGTTTGAGGTGTGCCCATGAAGCTGGAGCTGCCGGAACACAAGAAATGGGTGCACGAGCTGGTCATCCCCATCCGCTGGGGCGACATGGACGCCATGGGCCATGTCAACAACACGGTGTATTTTCGCTATCTGGAGTCCATCCGCATCGACTGGTTTGACAGCATCGGCTTCACGCCCAGCCCTGAAGGCGAGGGTCCGGTGATCGTTAATGCGTTTTGCAATTTCTACAAGCAGTTCGAGTACCCGGGCGACATCCTGGCGAAGATGTATGTGAGCGATCCGGCGCGCACCACGTTTGAGACCTGGTGCACGCTGGAGCGCACGGACCAACCCGGGGTGGTATTTGCCGCAGGTGGCGCAACCACCATCTGGGTGGATTTCCCAAAGCAAAAGGCCGTGCCCTTGCCCGACTGGGTGCGCGAGCTGGTCACGGCCTGAGGGCGCTCGAAAAAGCCGATCAGGCTTTGGCCGCTCCCACCGCCGACCATTGGTGGGCATGCTGGGTCAGCCAGTCATTGGCTTGTGTGGGGTGGCCCACCTGCATGGGGTGGAAGTCTTTGCGGGTGTATTCCCAAGTGGGTTTGGCCACACGCCAGACCATGCCATGCCGCCCGAACAGAAACTTCGCAGCCGACCACCAAGTGGATGGCTTGAACAGCGTTTTGTCGTGCCAGAGGTTGTTGACCGTCTGGCGCAGCACATCGGTGCTGAACTGGACCGTCACGTACCAGAACCAGCGCATGCGCCAGGCGTGGTTGCCGCCCAGGCGCTGGTACAGGTCAAACGCCACGCATTTGTGCTCGGACTCTTCGGCGGCATGCCAGCGCCACAGGGTCTTGAGCGGTTCTTCGGCATGGGCAAACCAATCGCCTGGCTGGTCCATGCGTTCGAGCACCAGGTCACCAAAAATCGAGGTGTAGTGCTCAAAGGCCGCCGTCATGGCCAGCTCGTGCAGGTAACCCCTCTCGCTTTTTTCAAACAGCATGCGGCGGCCATGTTCCAGACGCTTTTCCGAGCGCGGCCCCCAATGGTTGAGCAAGCCTTGCTTTTGCAGGTGAGCGTTGTACAGGCCATGCAAATGCCGGTGTGTGGCTTCCTGACCAATGAAGCCTTTGATCACGCCATGCAGATCAGCGTTCTCGGGCGTCTCAGGCAGGGCTTTGGCGCCGTGCTTGACCGCATCAATGAAAAACTGTTCACCCACCGGGAAGCTCATCGACAAGGCGTTGGCATAGGCTGTCAGGAAGGCATCTCCGCCATTCCAATGGCGTGAAAAACCTTTGGACAAATCGATCATCAGACGGCGAACCGTCAGGTCGGTGGGGCTGTGCATGGCCTCGGTCATGGGGTTGGCTCCGGAATCGGTCAGAATGTGAGGATTATTCAGATTTTTGAGTGGCTCACAACTCGCAAACCACTCAGATTTTCAGGAGGCCATGACATGGCGACTGCCAAACCCAAAAACAGGCCAGAAACCAGCAATGTCGGGCGTCGTCAGCCTACCCAGGCGCGGGCGCAGCAAACCATCCAGACTCTTTTCAAGGCGGCTGCTCAGATTTTGAGCAAGGAAGGCGAGGCTGGTTTGTCCACCAACAAGGTGGCCGCTGCGGCCGGGTTTTCCATCGGTACGCTGTACCAGTACTTCCCAAGCAAGGAAGTGCTGTTGAGAGCCATGGCGGCTCAAGGTCAGGGCATGGTGCTGCAGGCGCTGGAGGAATACCTGGCGGCACTGGAGCTGCGCCCCGACGTGGCCCGCATGGACCCACAGGCCTTGCTGCGCCAGGCCATGCGCATCTTGCTGCAAGGTTTCGCATCGGGCAATGGCTACACCCAGAGTCTGATCCGGCTGGGTTGGCTGCTGGAGCAGCCACAGGAAACCGCCAGCGTGGTGCGGCAGGTGTCGGACCGGCTGGCGATCTTTTTCGAGCGCATCCGCCATCCGGACTTGCCATCGCCCGCACCGGCACAGTTGTTTGTGCTGAGCCGTTCGGTGATCGGTACCCTGCGCAGCGCCAGCCTCGAAAAATCGCCGCTCTTGGGCAGCACGGCGCTGGAAGACGCGTTGGTACAGGTGGCCTGGGCTTTGCTGGCTCGCAAGTGATGTGGGAGCCCCGCCCCCAAAGCGAGAGGTGTGATTTGTGGGAGCCCCACCCTCGGGGCGATGGTTTGGGGTCTGCGGGTGCTTTTCGCGGCGGGGGCGCCGCTCCCACATCAGGCGGCTTTGGCTTTGGGCAAACGGCCCATCACATAAAACTCGGGGTTGGGCATCATGCCGCTGAAGCTGGCCATGCGGTTGGACAGCCCAAAGAAGGCGGTGATGGCCGCAATGTCCCAGATGTCTTCGTCGTTGAAGCCGTGCGCGTGCAGGGCTGCAAAGTCGGCTTCCTCGATTTCGTCCGACTGCTGGCAGACCTTCATCGCAAAGTCCAGCATGGCGCGCTGGCGTGGGCTGATGTCGGCCTTGCGGTAATTGATGGCGACCTGATCGGCCACCAGCGGTTTCTTTTCGTAGATGCGCAGGATCGCGCCGTGCGCCACCACGCAATACAGGCAGCTATTGGCCGCGCTGGTGGTGGTCACGATCATCTCGCGCTCGCCCTTGGTGAGGCCGCTTTCACGGCTCACCGATTCGGGCACCATCAGGGCATCGTGGTACGCAAAAAACGCACGCCACTCGGCCGGACGGCGGGCAAAGGCCAGGAACACATTGGGCACAAAACCGGCCTTTTCCTGCACCTCCAGAACTTTGGCTTTAATGTCTTCGGGCAGGTCCTTGATCTCGGGGGCGGGGTAACGGGGGGCCATATTTTCTCCATCGGGTTGATGCTTTTGATTATGCTCAGGCACATTTCAGGAGCCTGTCATGTCCAAAACACCCCAAGATCTCCCTCAGGATGCTGCCGTGCAGGCCGGCCTGGCCACCCGCACCCAGGTCATGGGGCCAGAGTTCGTGAACCGTGCCTTCGCCGGAGCGACCGATTACACGCTGCCCATGCAGGAGTTCATCACGCGCAACGCCTGGGGCAATGTGTGGCAGCGCCCTGGCCTGGACCTCAAAACCCGCAGCTTGATCACGGTGGCCATGCTGGCCGCCATGGGCAAGCAGCACGAGCTCAAGGGCCATGTGCGTGGTGCACTCAACAACGGGGTCACCCCGGAAGAACTGCGCGAAGTCATGCTGCACGCCAGCATTTATTGCGGCTTGCCCACGGCCATCGAGGCGTTCAGAACCGTGGCCGAGGTGGTCGAACCCAAGGCCTGAGCGGCGGGCGTTCGAGTAACGGACGCTACAGGGCCGCATTGACGGGGTTGGGCTTTTCAACCATTCTGGTTTGAGGAGACCGACCCCATGGAATTTTCAGAACTCATCCAGACCCGCAAAAGCATTCGGGGCTACCTGCCCAAACCTGTGCCCCGCGAGGTGATCGAGGAGATCATCGAAGTCGCCAAATGGGCACCATCGTCCATGAACACCCAGCCCTGGCATGTGCATGTGGTCACGGGCGAGCCGCTGGCGCGCATTCGCCAGGGCAACACCGAGAACATGGTCAAAGGCGTGCCGCCCAAGCGCGACTTTCCGATGAAGGAAGCCTACGACGGCATCCACCGCCAGCGGCAGGTGGACATCGCTGTTCAGCTGTTTGACGCCATGGGCATTGCCCGTGACGACAAGGCGCGCCGCACCGACTGGGTCATGCGCGGCTTCAGGCAGTTCGATGCCCCGGTGTCGCTGGTGCTGACCTACGACAAGTACCTGGAGCCTGCGGCCATCAGCCAGTTTGACCTGGGCGCTTTTTCGCACGCACTGGTGCTGGCCGCCTGGGAGCGGGGCTTGGGCAGCGTCATCAACGGGCAGGGCATCATGCAGTCGGCGGTGGTGCGCGAGCACGCGGGCATTCCCGATGACCAGAACATCATGATCTGCATCGCCCTGGGTTACCCCGACGACAGCTTTGTGGCCAACAGCGTGAAGTCGGTGCGCGAAGACAGCGCGCACTTTGTCCGATACGTTGGTTTTTGACGGCACCCCTTCAGACAAGGAGCTCCCATGACCCATTTGCTCAGCCGCGAAGAGCAGGCCTTTCGCGACGAAGTGCGTGCCTTTCTGGCGGCTGAACTGACCGACGACATCCGCCTGGGTGGTCGCCGCACGGCAGGCATTTTTTCCGATCCGGCTGCGGGCACGCCCTGGCTCAAGGTGCTGGCCAAGCGCGGGTGGAGTGCGCCCCATTGGCCGGTCGAGTGGGGTGGTTGCGGGTGGACGCCGCGCCAGCACGATATTTTTGCCAGCGAACTGGCCGCAGCCAACGCGCCCCGCTTGTCGCCGCTCGGCTTGGTGATGGCCGCGCCGGTCTTGATCGCGTTTGGCACGCAGCAACAAAAAGAGCGCTGGTTGCCCGACATCCGCAACGGTGTGAGTTACTGGTGCCAGGGCTACAGCGAGCCAGGCTCGGGCTCCGATCTGGCCTCGCTGCAGTGCCGCGCCCGCCGCGAAGGCAATGAATGGGTCATCAACGGCTCCAAGATCTGGACCACCCATGCCCATTGGGCCACGCACATGTTTTGCCTGGTGCGCACCGACAACAGTGGCAAGCCCCAGCAAGGCATCAGCTTTTTGATGTTCGACTTGAACAGGCCTGGCATCCAGGTGCGCCCGATCATCAGCATCTCGGGCGACCACGAATTCAACCAGGTGTTTTTTGACGAGGCCCGTGTGCCTGCGGACGCCTTGATCGGTGAAGAAAACCAGGGCTGGACGATCGCCAAATATTTGCTGGAGCACGAGCGCGGCGGCTCTTCTGCGCCTTACCTGCGTGCCCGCTTGTCACGCCTGCACCAGGCCAGCGAAGCGGCTTTTGCAGGCAGTGCCCCGGGCAGTGCGGAGCAGGCCGACATCGCCCTGAGCCTGGCCAATGCACAGTGTCGCATCGACGCCTTGCATGCCTGGGAGCAGCAGGTCCTGGCAGCGCGCATCGGTGGCGGCACACCGCCGTGCTGGATGCCTGTTGCACCGTCCATGGGCAAGGTGCTGGCCACCGAACTCAAGCAGCACCTGACCGAGTTGGGGCTGGACATTGCGGGGCCTTATGGCACGACGAGTCTGGGCATCGGAGAAGCCGCCGACCCAGTGCAAGCCGTGCCTGAAGACGCGGTCTTTGCGTCCCACGCTTACCTCAACGACCGCGCTGCGTCCATTTATGGCGGCACCAACGAAGTGCAACGCAACCTGATTGCCCGGCACATTCTGGGGGCGGATGTGATGCAGACCGTGGTGCCTGCAGACGAGACCCAGGCCATGCTGCTGGCCAGCCTGCAAGGCTGGCTCCAGGACAAGTGGCCCTTTGAAAAACGGGCAGCCCTGCTGGCGAAGCCCGAAGCCATGGCCCCGCTGTGGCAGGGCCTGGGGCAGGAGCTGGGCCTGCTGGGTGCGGCGCTGCCCGAGGCACTGGGCGGCGCTGGCGGCGGCTTGGCCGAGCAGATGTTGATGGCCCAGGCTTTAGGGGCAGCCCTGGTGCCCGAACCCTACAGTGCCACCGCGGTCATGGGGGCAACCCTGTTGCAGGCCTTGGCCGATCCGGGCGCTGCAACCTTGCTGCAAGGCGTGGCTGAGGGGCGCGTGCGACTGGCCGTTGCGGCCTTGGAGCCGCAGGGCCGCACCGATGCAGGCCATGTGCAGACCCGTGTGCAGGGCACCGAAGGGGCCATGCAGATCACAGGGCGCAAGGCGCTGGTGCGCGCAGCACCCTGGGCGACCCACTGGCTGGTGAGTGCCCGGGACGATGCCGGCCAATTGCGCATTTGTGTGGTGGACCCTGCCGCACAGGGCATCAAGCGCCGCGACCTGCAGCTGATGGACGGTGCCTGGGCCAGTGAACTGACCTTCGACCAAGTGCCTGTGCTGACATGCCTGGGCTCGGGTGATGCCACGGCCGCGCTGGAAACGGCGTGGGACATCGCCACACTGGTGACCGGCGCCGAAGCCGTGGGCGTGATGCAGGCCCTGATGCGTGACACGCTGGACTATGTGAGCCAGCGCAAGCAGTTCGGGCAGGCTTTGGCGACCTTTCAGGTGCTGCAGCACCGGCTGGCCGACATGTACCTGGCGCTGGTTCTGGCCACCGCAGCGGTCGGGGCGTGCGTGGATGTGCTGGCAGGCAGCCCCAGCGGCCGTGCCCGCCGGGTGTCATCGGCCCATGTGGCGGTGCTGCGTGCGGCCCGCGCCGTGGGGCAGGGCGCAGTGCAACTGCACGGCGGCATGGGCATGACTGACGAGTTGGCTGTGGGCCATGGCTTCAAACGGTTGACGGTGATCGAGCAGCAGTTTGGTGGTGTGGCGCAGCATTTGCGGCGGGTGGCGGGTTGATGTAGGAAATCGAAGTGCCTTGAGTCAGTTGTCCAATGTGTCGGGCTTGCGCAGGGACTTTTTGTTTTCGGCGTCCAATCGGCGCTCAACTTTCTTCACATCTTCTTCTGGCGGCAAGCTTTCCGGGCGAATGCCACGCTCCAGCAAGGTGTTGCGCACTGCCTGGTTGTTGGTCATGTGCTCTTGGGAAATTTGACCTTCGTTGCCCATCTGATGCTGTCGTGCGTTGAAGATGGTGATCTCGGCGGCAAAGTCTTTGGCCTTGAGCAAGATGGTCGGTGCAAAATCAGCCAAAGGGCGACTGTCAGGCACTTTCCATTGGGCTTTCATGGCCTGGGTGCTTTTACCAAACAGGGCGCGATCACCTTTGCTGCGGATGACCGCAAAGTCCTCGTTACTCCCGCTTTGTTCAAAAATGACTTGCGAGAGTTCCTTTTCTGTTTCGGTGAGTTTTTTGCGGGCATGGATGCGTTCGGCTTCCAGCATGCGTTGCTCGATCAGTTCAGCCTTGCGTGTCTGTACTGCAAAGTAGGTCTGAGCAAAAGCGATTTCAGGTTTTCGTGGATCGCCATTCTGGGCGATGAGGTAGCACGCAAAGCGAGTGAGCATGATGTCGTCAATTTCACGCTCACTGCCAGACCCTAATTCGACCATTTTGTTGACGTCAACAAAATGGTCTGTCACGCGTTGGCTCCCGACCATGCAAGCAGTCTTTGCCTTGTGGATGACCAGTCCAAAATTCCGCCATTCAGCGTAGCCCAGCAGGTGCTGAACATCACGTGCCAGCCAATATTCCACCCCATTTTCTGTTTGTTGTGCGTGACCCTCAAAGGTTTCTGTGAGGGTCTGAACCAGCTCTTTTTTCATGGTGTGTCTCCCGTTGTTTTCCTATCATTTGATAGATTTGTTTTTGATTAAATACATCAATAGTCGTCTATAAAACTCGTATTCTGAGCACTTGTTAGCCTCGCATCAACTTCTGAATCAAATCCGCAGCCCCAGACGCCTGGTATTTGCGCATCAGCTTGACGCGGTAAATTTCCACCGTGCGGTGGCTGATGCCCAGGGCTTTGCCGATTTCCTTGCTGGTCAGGC
>Ga0228702_1000319_pt1 | contig 38992 bp, 34 predicted proteins | sample McNCre217_Aug_MG_2_FD_178018 | JGI IMG/M metagenome (GOLD analysis project Ga0228702, IMG submission 178018) | Freshwater microbial communities from McNutts Creek, Athens, Georgia, United States - 20-17_Aug_MG | ecosystem: Environmental > Aquatic > Freshwater > Creek | place: USA: Georgia...
CGTCAGGTGATTCAGCGCTATACCTCAATTGCGATTCCACCCGAAATGCTGGGCACCCACATTGGACCAACCCACGCGCACAGCACGGGTCGCACTCACGAGTTGAGTTTCCGTGCCATCACAGCAATGTTTGGCCACGCCGGTTTGGAGTGGGACCTCACCGAGACCACTGCCGAAGAGCGCGTAACGCTAAAGGCTTGGACCGACTACTACAAGGCCAACCGAGAGCTACTGCACAGTGGGCGAGTGGTTCGAGTTGACGGCATTGACGAAGCCGTGAAGACTCCAACGGCTTGGACTCACGGCGTGATGGCTCAAGACGGAAGCCGCGGCATCTTTGCCCACGTGGTCATGAGCATGAGCCAGTTTGCGCTTCCGCCTGCCCTCCGTTTGGCCGGATTGAACATCGATGATTCATATCACGTGAAATTGGTAACACCCGCGGGTGGCTACCTGAGCACGCAGAAGTTTGACCCGGCTTGGGTTGAGGGAGTCACGCTGAGCGGCGGCTACCTGATGAACCAGGGTCTGCGCGCTCCAATTTTGAAGCCAGAAAACGCATTCTTGCTTGAGGTCACTCGAGTCAAGTAGTTTTGCCAAGCGTTGGCGGGGGCCGGCGTTAGGCTAGTGCCATGGGTTCCCTCACCACAGCCATGCTCTCGGTTTCTCGCACCCGCAAGGCGATGGTTGGCATCACCGGAAGTTTCTTTATTCAGGCTTTCATTGCCGTTTCTTGGCTACCGCGAATCCCGGAAATCATTGACAACCTCAACGTGGGATTTGCCGTCTGGGGAATCATTGTTGGCATTGCCGGAACTGGTTCGCTGGCACCGCTGCTTTTCACTAACACGCTGATTAATAGGTTTGGTACTCGACCGCTGCTGCAGGCTTCTTTAGTGCTATCGCTTATTTGCGTTGGGTCGCTCGGTTTTGTTTCCAATCCCTGGCTGTTCTTTGTGGCGCTGTTCCTGCAGAACTTTGGCTTTGGTATTTACAACCTGGCCATCAACTCTCATTCGGTGGTTTTCCAGAACCGCATTGGTCGAGTTGTGCTGGGTCGCTTTCACGCGGCCTGGAGCATTGGTGCAGCCAGCTCGGCAATGCTTACCGGCCTGTTTGCGGGGTTGCTTTCGCTAGAGTACTACCTGTTCTGGGTTGCTGTTGTTGCAACAGTCATTCTGTTCTTGGCCAGCTCACAGATGCTCGGTCCACGTGAAGACGGGCACGAGCAGGAACGCAAACGTGCCGAGCCCGTGAAACTGCTACGGACTCCAAAGCATGTGATCATTCTGGCTTTCGGTCTGTTTTTCACGGTGATGCCCGAGGTCACCATGATGGACTGGGGAGCGGTGTTTGGCAAAAAGGTCATGCACTTGAGTCCGGCACTTCAGGGCATGCCGTACACACTTTTTGTGGTTGCCATGATTGTTGGCCGGCTCTCGGTTGGTAGGCTCGCCAAACGTAATCACTTCAGCAAGGTGGGACTCCAAACCGCATTGCTAGGTGCAGCAGCTCTCACCTTGGCCGTGAGTTTGGGAACCTGGCTGGGCGGCATCGATCCACTACTTGCCCTCGCCGTAACCGCTCTGCTTTGGATTGCAACTGGCCTAGGGGCTGGTCCGCAGGTGCCCGCACTGTTCAGCGTTACAGGCTCGGTTGATGGCATGACCACTGCTCAGGTGATGTCGCGCATGAGTCTGCTAAACAGCACTTTTATCATGGTGACCAAGCTCTTTATGGGAGCCATCGCTCAAGACGCGGGAGTGCCGTTCGTCTTTTTGATTGGACTTGGCGCATTCATTGGCGCAGCGTTTGTGTCACGCTACTTGCTGGCTAAGCATCGGGCCACGCAGGCAAACATCGATGCCTTCCCAATTACCAGCCCAATGGCAGTAATTAACGAAGAATCGCTGGAGGCCTAGCGGTAGTTGGTGAACTGCAGATCAATGTCCAGATCCGCACCCTTAAGCAACGCAATAACGTCCTGAAGGTCGTCGCGACTCTTGCTGCTAACGCGGAGTTCGTCACCCTGGATGATTGCCTTGGCGCTCTTAGGTCCTTCGTCGCGAATCAACTTGGTAATCTTTTTGGCCTGGTCCTGCTCAATGCCCTGCTTGAGACTAGCCTCTATGCGGTATTCCTTGCCACTAGCAAATGGCTTTCCGGCGTCCAGGCTCTTGAGCGAGATGCCGCGCTTTACCAACTTGCTCTGGAATACATCGAGAACAGCAAGAACGCGGTCTTCGCTTGAGGCCTTCATGAGAACCTTTTCTCCGCTCCAGTCAATCTCGGCGCCAACGCCCTTGAAGTCATAGCGCTGCTCAATTTCTTTTTGCGCTTGGTTCAAGGCGTTTGCAGCCTCTTGCTTGTCAACCTTGGAAACAATGTCAAATGATGAATCAGCCATGGTGAAAGTCTACCTTTTGGCGTTTGGTGACAAGTTGGTCGGGCTGCGGATTTAGCGCCCAGCGCTGGCGGGTCTCGCCGTGCTGCTGCGAACCAGCAAACGCACCGGCCACTCGCTGTTGCTTTCAACGTTCACGGGCTCGCCAGTTTCAATGCCCTCCAACACACCAAGCAGCGTTTCTGCCGCGGTTTTGCCCTGGCCTCGCACGTTCTGGTCAATGGTGGTCAAGCCAAAGAAGTCGCTCATGTCGTGGTTGTCCATGCCAATCACGGAGATGTCCTGGGGTACTCGCAAACCAAGATCCTTGGCCGCCATGATGGCTCCGAAGCCCATTTCATCACTGGAGCAAACTATCGCGGTGGGAGCATCCTTGGGGTCGCCAAGAATCTGCTTGGCCGCGTGGTAAGCGCCTTGAATGGTGTAGTCGGTGGGAATAAACCAAGTGGGCCGCACCGGCAAGCCCGCTTCTTGCAACGCGTGTTCGTAACCGTTGCGACGTTTGCTGGGCTGCTTGAAATCCATCTCGGTCGGTTCAGTGCCACCGATGTTTGCAATTCGGGTATGGCCTAATCCAATGAGGTGCTCGGTTGCCAGCACACCCGCGGCAAAGTCATCAATGGTTAGGGTTCGGGCGCCTTCGATGGGGCCACCAATTCCCATGATCGGTTTGTTGGTCTTGGTGAGGTTTTCGAGTTCCTTTTCGCTCAGCTTCACGGCAACAGTAAGCACGCCGTCAACACGTTTACGACCCAGGAATTCGTCAAAGATTCGGCGGCGCTGCTCGGGTCCACCACTCAGGTTGTAAAGGGTTACGTCATAGCCGTGCTCAATGAGTACGGTTTCAATGGCTTCGAGTGCAACGCTGAAGAACCAGCGGTCCACCACCGGAATGACCACACCAATGTTTCTGGTGCGGCCGGTTGCCAGGGTGTAAGCGCTTGATGATGCAACGTAGCCCAGTTGATCGGCCGCCTTGCGCACGGCCTCCTTGGCTTTTGCGGAAACGTGATCCTTGCCACTGAGCGCTCGGGATACTGTTGCGGTGGAAACTCCCGCAATTCTTGCAACATCTTCAATGCCAACCATTTGATTTCCTGCAAATCTCTCGGCGAAATGTAAATCTTTTACAAATCTACCCTTATGCCGACCGTGAAAATAGGTTCGTAACCGAACCGTGAATTATCAATCTCTGGGCATTTCGGGTAAGGTTGAGTGGTTGCCTAGAGCAGCAATGGCTAGTTACCCAAGCGGCCAAAGGGATCTGACTGTAAATCAGCCGGCTCAGCCTTCGGGGGTTCGAATCCCTCACTAGCCACGAAACCCCACTCCTCCACGAGTGGGGTTTTTACTTTCTTTGGTGCACCATTGGCATAGTCCGCAGACGCGCCCACCGTTCGAAGGCTAATCTCAAACCATGGCGAACATCATCCTCATCTCGGGCACCTGGCACGGCGGTTGGGTGTGGGATTCGATTGCCACAAACTTACGAGCGCAGGGTCACACGGTGTTCGCACCATCCCTTAGTGGACTTGAACCCAATGTGGAAGCTAACTACCCAATCAACCTGGACACGCACATCAATGACGTGCTGGCAATCATCGATGCAAACGGCTTGCAAGACCTAGTTCTGGTAGGGCATAGCTACGGAGGCATGGTGATTACTGGCGTGAGCGACCGGACCACAGCCAGGGTGAAACACCTGCTGTATCTAGACGCGGTTTGCCCTCGCCCCGGTGAGTCCGAATGGAACTATGTGATGGACCACGATAAGCCGGTATGGCTGGCAAGTTGCAAAGACGGGCTCAACATTCCGGTGCCAGAACCATTCGCAAGTGAACCTCGAACCCGGCCGCACCCTTTGGCAACCAAGTTGCAGCCCCTGCACTACAACCAGGCAAAGTTCGACTCTCTGAAAAAGACCTACGTGCACGCCGAGAAGTGGTTCCACGTTGCGGGCATGGAACACGCTTTCAAGCCTGTCTTTGACCGGGTAAAAAGCGAACCTAACTGGAGCGCGCTAAGTTGGCCCTTTGGTCACCTCCTAACGGAGGAAGCTCCCGACCAAGTGGAAGCTCTCATTGTTGCGGTCAGTGCCTAATTGGCCACAAGCCCTATAGCCAGACTTTGTTAGGACATATAGACTTGGGTTAGACCCCGCAGCAGGAGGCGCCTATGTCCGAGATTGAATTCACCACTCGCAAATGGGTGCGTCCAGAGGACTTAAACGCCAACGGCACCCTGTTTGGTGGCAGCTTGCTCAAGTGGATTGACGAAGAAGCAACCATCTATGCCATCCTCCAGTTGGGTAATCGCCGGGTTGTAACCAAACTGATTTCCGAGATCAACTTTGTGGCTTCGGCCATTGAAGGCGACCTGGTTGAGATGGGTCTGGTGGCAACAAAATTCGGCACCACCTCCATCACCATGCGCGCCGAGGTCCGCAACATGGTCACGCGCAAAAACATCCTCACCGTTGACCGAATTGTGTTTGTTGGCTTGGGCACCGATGGGCGCCCAAAGCCTCACGGCTACACCGAAACCACGAGTGATCGCAACCGCATGCCCATGGAGCACGGCTAAGAGTCATCGATGGCCGTTTTGGGTCGTTAGGTAGCGAACAATCCCTTCAAAACTCGTATGCTTTAGTGGAGTCAACAAGGCCGTTGACGGTTGCTGAAAGGTGAAAAGCAGTTGTTGAAGTTGGGTGAAAGCCGAGTCAAAATTCTTGGCAACTTGCTGGATCGCGTATCCCAGGTTTGGGCCGGCTTTGATGCGGCGCGTGAATCCGAACCACTGAGCACCCCGGCCATTGAGCAACTGTTGTCCGAGCCGCTACCGCGCAAGGGTCGCGGCGAAAACCTAACCCTGGCGCAGGCCGGAGAGATTCTGGATCAGTCCACCGCGCAGTCCCGACCACGATTCTTTGCCTTCATCGGTTCAAGTGGACTCGAGATTGGCGCGGTTGCCGATTTCCTCACATCTTCTTACGACATCAACCTTGCCGTTGATTCTCGCGCAGCAAGCGTTATGGAGCGTCAAACCGCCGCTTGGTTGGGGGAGTTCATTGGCTACAGCCCAACCGCCAAGGGCCTGTTCACCAGCGGTGGCACGGTGAGCAACATCACCGCTCTGGCTGCCGCTCGGACCGCGGCTTTCCCCGACTCGCGCCGCAAAGGCGTTCAGCAGTCCACGGCGATCTATTGCTCTGCCGAAGCCCACTATTCCAACCAGCGCGCGGTGGAACTGCTTGGACTTGGTAGCGACTCAATGCGCTCAATCGGCATCGATCAAAACCGCCGCATGAATGTTTCCGAGCTAGTGGCTGCCATTGAGCGCGACCTTTCAAACGGCATCGTTCCGCTTGCAGTTATCGCCTCGGCGGGAACCACTCTGACCGGAGCCGTTGATCCGCTGAATGAAATTGCCAACGTGTGCGAGCAATACAAAATCTGGATGCACGTTGACGGCGCGTATGGCGCACCAGCCGCCGGAACCGAAACAGCGGGCCCACTTTTCAATGGATTGAGTCGCGCCGACTCGGTGACCGTTGATGCCCACAAATGGTTGTTCGTTCCCAAGGCGTGCAGCATATTGCTCACCAAGGACTACACGCCTTTAGTTCGAACTTTTAGCCACAACGAGGCATACATGCCCCACGACCACGACGAACCGAACCCGGTTGACGTGACCCTGGAATACTCACGTCCGGTTCGAGCCCTCAAACTTTGGATGGGCTTTGCGACACACGGTGCCAACGAGTTTGCCGAGGCTATTGAGAGCAACTTGGGCTTGGCCCGCTACACCTACGACCGTGCTAAGAATGACCCGGACTTTCAGGTGCTACCAAACGCACCGCAGCTCTCCATTGTGCCAATCAGGTATGCACCTTCCGGTGTTGCAGACATCGATGCCCTAAATAGGCGCATTTACGAACGCATCCTCACCGATGGCCGTATTTACCTCTCGCCGGCCGAGATTGACGGCGAGACCTGGCTGCGCCCCTGCTACACCAACTTCCGCACCACGCAAGCAGACGTGGATGTGCTCTTTAACGTGGTTGCCGAGATTGGCAGGCAAGTGGCGGCCGAATAAAAGGGACACCCAAATAGACTTCTAGGAGCATAACTAGGAGTCATCATGTTTCTTTTTGCCAAGTTGATCACGTCCAAGTGGGGCGCATTCATCACAGTCATTCTGGGTGTTGCCCTGGTTGGTCTGGTTTCGGTTGGTGTGGGGCATGCAAAGAACACCACCGCCTCAAATGGTGCAATACCTATTAGCTATGAGTCCTACAGGGCGGCCGAAGCCCAGGCCGAAATCGGAGCCCCGCCGGGGTCAAACGCGGTAATTGTTTACGAAACTAAAAAGCCATTTACGGCAACCCAACGCGAGCAGATTCAGAACAAAATTGGGGCACTTAGCATTTATGCCCCCAACCCGTTTTTGCCTCCCGTGCAGTACGCAGCCGACAACAAGGTTGCGTTACAGGTAATCCCACTGATTCAAACCGATTCGCTCAACGTTATTAACACGCGGGTTGCCAACATTCGGGCGGCGGCGGTTGCAGACCTGCCTAAATCTATAAACGTTTATGTGACCGGTCCAGAGGGCTTTGCCAATGACGTTGCCCACGTTTTTGATGGTGCCGACCTCAAGCTCCTAATTGCAACCGGCGTTGTTGTAATTTTGCTACTGCTTATCACCTACCGAAGTCCAATCTTGTGGTTGGTGCCACTCACCGTGGTGGCGCTCGCAGCAGACGTTGCTGGCCAGCTTGCCAGGCCTGTTGCTGCTTGGTTCGGTGTACAAACCGACGCATCGGTCAACGGTATTTTGAGTGTTCTGGTTTTTGGAGCCGGAACCGACTACGCCCTGCTAATAATCTCTCGGTACCGAGAAGAACTGCTAAACACAGGCGACCGCCGAGCGGCAATGGTCAAGGCGTGGCGCGCTGCGGTGCCAGCAATTCTCGCCAGTTCGGCCACAGTGGTGTTGGCACTGTCCACTCTGGGATTTGCGCAAATTAACAGCACGCGAGCCTTGGGGATCGCATGCGCGGCTGGCATTGTGGTTGCCGCCGGATTCGTTTTGATTGGCCTCCCCGCAGCGCTTGCCATTTTCCCAACCTGGATTTTCTGGCCATTGGTGCCACGCGTTGGCGACCCTAACAAGGCGCTTAACGGCCGCTGGGCCAAGGTGGGAGTAGCGGTTAGCAAGAAGCCAACAATGGTTGCTGCAGTTGGAACTGCAGTTCTTATTGCTCTGGCATTTGGGTCGGTTGGCCTCCGCACCGGTTTGAGCAGCACAGAACAGTTTGTGCAGAAGCCAAGCGCGGTTTACGGTCAAGAAATCATCGCCAGCCACTTTGGTGCCGGCATCACTTCGCCGGTATTGGTTGTTGTGAACAAGGGCCATGAAGCCGAAACAATGGCTGCCGCCAAAACCGTTACTGGTGTTCAGTTTGTATCCCAGGGGCTTTCCGGCACCTACGCCAGCGAGGTTTTTGTAACCACAACGGCGGCTCCTCAGTCGGAAGAGTCTTTCACCATTGTGAAGGCCCTGCGCGCCAAGCTGCACAAACTTCATGGCGCTAACGCGCTAGTTGGCGGCATAAATGCCGGAGCTCTAGATGTTCGTACTGCGCAGCTAGCTGACCAAGCCCTTTTGATTCCTTTGATTCTGGTACTGGTGTTCCTGGTGCTTCTTGTGCTGCTGAGATCATTCGTTGCACCAGTTCTACTGTTGCTCACAGTTGTTGGTTCATTCTTCGCTAGCCTCGGTGCGGGTTGGCTTGTCTTTGAGCACGTATTCCACTTTCCGGCGTTGGCAGGCAGCACTCTGCTCTTGGCGTTCTTGTTCTTGGTTGCGCTGGGCGTGGATTACAACATCTTCTTGGTAACGCGAGCCAAGGAAGAAGCTGTGGAACTCGGTTCTCGTGAGGGAATGATTCGTGCGCTTGGTACCACCGGTGGTGTGATTACCAGCGCCGGTGTTCTTCTGGCCGCAGTGTTTGCTGTGCTTGGTGTGCTTCCGCTCATTGCGCTGTTGCAGGTGGGAACCATCGTGTGTATCGGTGTTCTGATTGACACATTGCTGGTGCGAACTGTGATTGTGCCGGCACTCGCGTTTATTGCAGGCGATAAGTTCTGGTGGCCCGCTAATCCAAACGTGCCCGCTAAACCCAGCAAAATAGCCAAATGGCTAAACGCTATGTTTGGGAAACTGGTTGAACAACTAACGCCAAATAAGGCAGCCTAGGCGCGAATCCACACTGTTTGGTCGGCAACCAACTGGTGTCCGGAAGTCATCCCAGCCAGGCTGCTAAGCAAAACTTCGCCGGGTGGAAGGTCAATGGGCTCGTGACCAAAGTTGTGGATTACCAGCACGTTGCCGTTGCGGTAACCCAGAACGTTGTTCCCCACATAGTTGGGTAACCACTCAAAACTGCCTTCACCAAGTGCAAATTCGCCACGTAGTTTGAGCGCAGCCTTGTAGAGCTCCAGAGTGCTGCCCGAAACTCCTTCCTGGCGATCGCGCGAGTACTCGGCGTAAACGTCCGGCTGCGGAAGCCAAGCTGCTCCGGTCAAGTTAAAACCGTTAGCGGCACCAATGCCCGCCTCCCAGGGCAGCGGAACTCTACAACCATCGCGGCCCACTCTCTTACCCTGAGTCCGCGCGTAGGTTGGGTCCTGGCGGAACTCGGGAGCCAGCGTGGTGTGTTCGGGTAGGCCCAGTTCTTCGCCCTGGTAAATGTAAGACGAACCAGCCAGACCCAACATGAATAAGGTTGCGCCACGAGCCCGGCGTAGCCCAAGTTCGCGATCCGGTTGTGGGTCGTTCGGCCCAACTCCGTCGCTGTCGGTTGCCTTAATTTTGAGTCCGCCAAAACGACTGGAACTTCTGATTACGTCGTGGTTGTTGAGCACCCAGGTGCTTGGAGCACCAACTCCGTCAAAAGCCTCAAAGCTCTCGTTGATGTTGTTGAACAGAGTTGCCGCATTCCAGTCGCTGTTCAAGAAACGGAAGTTGAACGTCTGATTGAACTCGTCGCTGCGCACCCAAAGCGCCATGAACGAAAGCGGCAACACGTACGCTTCACCGCACATTGCCCGGTCACCGGCGTAGCTATCAAGAATGGCGCGCCACTTGCGGAAAATGGGGTGCACCTCCTCTTGGAACCACATGGGGGGAGCGGCCTCGCCTTCAACAAACCCGGCACCCGCGCTCTCAATGTCGGGGTGGTCGGGGAGTCCGGCGGCCTTTGCCATGGCGTGTGGCTGGTCCACGCGGAAACCATCTACACCGCGGTCAAGCCAGAAGCGCAGAATCTTTTCAAAAGACTCCTGCACCGCTGGGTTGGCCCAGTTGAGGTCGGGTTGGCTGCTGTCAAAGAGGTGCAGGTACCACTGGCCCAAACTGCCATCGATGTTAGTTTCGCGAGTCCAAGCCGGACCGCCAAACAGGCTCAGCCAGTTGTTCGGAGGTAGTTCGCCGTTCAAACCCTTGCCATTGGCAAAGTGATAATACTGGCGCGCTTCGGAACCTGGAGCCGCAGCAAGCGCCTGCTGGAACCAAGGGTGTTGACTGCTGGTGTGGTTTGGCACCAAGTCAATGAGCACCCGCAAACCCAGCTCGTGAGCCGCAGCGAGCATGCGGTCAAAATCATCCAGAGTGCCAAACAGCGGATCAACATCGCAGTAGTCGCTAACGTCGTAGCCAGCATCTTTTTGTGGTGACTTGTAGAACGGACTAAGCCAAATGGCGTCAACACCCAGATCGGCCAAACTGCCCAAGCGGCTGGTGATGCCCGGAAGGTCACCCATGCCGTCGCCATTGGCATCAGCAAAGCTGCGCGGATAAATCTGATAGATAACCGCTGAACGCCACCATTCGTTGTCTTTCGCCTTTGGGTGCAAAACTCCCGTACCCAGACTGGTTTGCGTGTTGGCTGCCATGTCTACTCCTAGAGCTTGATCCAAACGGTGTTGTGGTGTTCCAGTTCGTGTTCCACGGTGAGGTCGTGCTGTGTAGTCACCAACACCTCGCCTGCTGGCACTACTACCGAATCAGGGCCAAAGTTGGTGAGCACGAGAACGCCGTTGTTTATGTAGGCGAGTGTGTTCTTGTCCTGGTATTCCGGCGCCCAACGGAATTCGCCCCAACCCATGCCAAAGGCCTTACGTTCCTTAAGCAGGCGCTTGTAAAGCTCCAATGTGCTGCCGGCAACACCTTCTTGGAGGTTGCGGCTGAACACTCGGTAGTTGGCAGGTTGCGGCAACCAAGAAGCACCGGTGGTGCTAAAGCCATTCGATTCGCTCGCACCGGCTTCCCACGGGAGTGGCACTCGGCAGCCGTCACGGCCCACGCGCTCGCCGTTGGTGCGAGCAAAAGTTGGATCCTGGCGATACTTGCCTTCGAGCGTGGTGTGCTCGGGCAAACCCAGCTCTTCGCCGTTGTAAACATACGCCGATCCCGGAAGTCCAAGCATGAAGGCGCTCGCCGCACGTGCCTTACGAAGGCCCTTTGCCTCGTCTGGCTGCGGGTAATCCGGCCCAATGCCGTCGCCTTGTTTTGGAATCTTAATGTCGTAGCCATAGCGGGTAACGTGACGGACCTGGTCGTGATTGCTGAGCACCCAGGTGCTGCTGGCGCCAACTTTTCCGTATTCCTCAAGGGAGCGGGTCACAATGTCCTGCAACCTTGCCGGCTCAAATGGCGTTTCCATATAGTCAAAGTTGAACGACTGGTGGTACTCGTCGGGGCGCACCCACATTGCCAAACGGCTTAGCGGGCTCATGCTGGCCTCGGCGCAGAATGCGCGGTCGTCAAACTCATCGAGTACACGGCGGAAGCGGCGAATAAAGTCGTGCACTCCAGGCTGACCCCAATATGGAACACGGCGTTCCGCATCCGAAATCTCAAGGTCGCCTATGTTCACGCGCTCGCCGTTTGGTAGCACTTCGTCGGCATCCGGTAAACCATCGCGCTTGACCATGCCGTGCGCCACGTCAACTCGGAAACCGTCAACACCCTTGCGCAGCCAGAACCTCAGAATCTCGTCAAACTCGTTGGCCACGGCAGGGTTAGCCCAGTTGAGGTCGGGTTGACTGCTGTCAAAGAGGTGCAGATACCACTGGCCCAAACTTCCATCGATGTTGGTAACTCGGCTCCAAGCCGGACCGCCAAAAATGCTTTCCCAGTTATTTGGTGGCAGCTCGCCGCTAGCGCCCTTGCCCTCGCGGAAGTGATAGAAGTTGCGCTCCGGAGAGCCTTCCGGAGCCGCAAGTGCGGCCTGGAACCATTCGTGCTGGTCGCTGGTGTGATTGGGAACAATGTCCACAATTATGCGGATTCCCAGGCCCTTGGCCTTTGCTACTAGCTCCTCAAGGTCTTGGTTGGTGCCAAACAACGGGTCAATCTGGCGGTAGTCGCTAATGTCGTAGCCGGCGTCTTTTTGCGGTGACTTAAAGAACGGACTGAACCAGATTGCATCAATTCCCAGCGATGCCAGACTCTCGAGCCGAGAGGTCACGCCCGGCAGGTCGCCAATGCCGTCGCCATTGCCGTCGGCAAAGCTACGCGGGTAGATCTGGTAAATGACGGCAGTGCGCCACCATTCGGCGTCTTGGTTGGCTGCATGAAGAATTGGGGAAGACAACATGTGACCAAATTTAGGTGACTTGGACCCGGTTTTTGTGTCCTAGCTGCTTAATAACCGCTTACATGCAAAAAGTTATTTTCTGGCGCAAAACTGCAAGCGCTTACAGCAAGGATCCTGCGAAAACCCTGTAATAACCGCAAAAAAGAGCGTAACCATACTGTTATGAAAATGAAACCGTGTTAATTTGACGCAAGCGTTTACAGAGAGGTTACCTAGTCTTTGACTTTCATTAAAGTCTTCCAAAAACTGGAATTTCAGGAAAGGTACCAAATGAAGATTCTGAAGCGCGGTGCGGCTCTAGCCGTAGCAGCAGCAGTAGTCGCCAGCGGTTTCGCAGTTGTTCCTGCTCAGGCAGCAACCAGCAGCGTCACTATCTGGGGCGACCAGAACACCCACGACGCGGTTTTCCCATCGCTGTCCAAGTGGGCTAAGGCAAGCAAGATCACCGTGAACTGGGTAGTAAAGGACTTCGGTAAGCTCCGTGCCCAGGCAATCACCGCAATCCCAACCGGCTCGGGCCCAGACATCGTTGCTGGTGCGCACGACTGGACCGGCAAGCTGCTCGGTGCAGGTGTTATCGCTCCTGTAAGCCTCGGTGCAAACGCCAAGAGCTTCAGCAAGGAAGCACTTTCGGGCTTCAGCGTTAAGGGCAAGCAGTACGGTGTTCCAGGTTGGACCGAGAACATTGCACTTGTTTACAACAAAAAGAAGGCAGCTAACCCTGCCACCAGCATCAGCGCTTGGAACCAGGCAATTGCCGACGGCCAGGTAGAGGTTGGCTTTAGCGCAACCGACGGTGACCCATACCACTTCGCAGCGTTCGACACCGCTTTCGGCCTGTCGCAGTACGTTCGCAAGGCCGGCGACTGGACCACCAAGATTGGTGAGGGCGGCCCTAACGGTGCCAAGTTCGCCGACTGGTTGGCTTCGGACAACGGTGGTAAGGCTCTTAACAGCGGTAACAGCGGAAACTGGGACACCCTCCAGGGCCAGCTAAAGGACCCAAACAGCAAGGTTGCTTACTGGATCACCGGCCCATGGGCTATCGATGCACTCCAGAAGGAGACCAGCTACGGCAAGCCAGCAGTTAAGGTTGCAGGCCTCGCAGCTTCGGACATCGGTGTAACCGTTATTCCTTCGGTTGCAGGTTCGCCAGTGCACCAGTTCTCTGGTGTACGCGGCTACTGGGAGTCTGTAAAGGTTCCTGGCAGCAAGAAGGCTGTTGCAGTTGGTAAGGTTCTGAACTACCTCGCCGGTCCTGCAAGCCAGGGAGCAATCTACAAGCTGAAGAAGCTCATCCCTGCAAACCAGATCGCTCTGAAGCAGGTGAAGGACCCAATCCTTCTCGGCTTTGGCAAGGCTGGTAAGGGCGCTTACCCAATGGCATCGTTCGTATTCCAGGACACCACCTGGTCTACCCTCGGCAAGGCTGAGGCTGCCATCATCTCGGGTAACACCCAGGGCAAGAGCCCTGCCGCATTCTGGCAGGCAGCTATCGACACTCTTCAGTCGGTTATCGACAACAGCTAGTAGCTGAGAAGTAGTGGTACTGGAGAGGCCAGGACCCGATTAGTCGGGTTCTGGCCTCTTCTCTCACCAAAGATGGAGCATTCCATCAATCAGTTGCCGAACTGATAAAACTACGGCCCTTTTCAGCAGCAAAATTGAAACACCCGTTACAACAGCAGGAGCCCCCCATGGCAGAGAAGTTGACCAAGGACCAGCGCGCAGTTATGAAGTCCCGCGCTCGTGAGGCAAGAAAACTCGAAGGCGGCATCCCGAGCCTTCGCGGAACGCTCATCAAGATTGCAGCCCTCGGCGTTGTTGACGCCGCAGTGATTTTTGCATCGATGCTTCTCATTGCAAAGCACCAGTGGCTCTACCTCACGGTTTCACTTATTTTTGCCTTCGCAATCAACTGGATCTATCTGCGCAAGGGCCACTTGCCTGCAAAGTACCTGGCTCCAGGTGTAATCCTTCTGATTCTGTTCCAGATCTCCATCGTCATCTTTTCTGGTGTGATTGCGTTCACCAACTACGGAGCGCTCCACAATGGTTCAAAGGAAGACGCTATTGCGTCCATCAAGCTGAGCGCCATTGTGACTGATACGGACGCTCCGTTCATGTACGTGTCACCGGTTGAGGCTCCAGACAAGACCGTTGAGTTCTTGGCTACCGACGTGACCAACCCGGACGCACCAATCGTTTACCTTGGTGGCGAGGACTACAAGAAGACTCCTTGGCACCAGTTGAGCCAAGCCGAACTGGCATCGGTGAAGTTTGACGACGGCAGCATTGCTGGCTCGCCAATGGCCATTGAGATGCAGGGGTTCAAAACTCTATCCATCGATGAAATCACCGCCATGTCGGCCAAGCTTTCCACCATGAAGGTGCCAGTGAGCGCCAACATGGACCGCGACGGTTTCATGGCGCTTGACCCGTCTGCAACCGGTGTTCAGCTCACCAAATACGACGCCATTTATAACGCGGCCAAAGACACCTTCACCCGTCAGAGCGACGGCAAGGTGTTCTACGCCGACGAAGCAACCGGTTTCTTTGACTCCAAGAAGGGCGACGCCAAGAGCGAGCGCATTAGCGATACCGGTTGGCGCGTAAACATTGGTTGGGGAAACTTTGAGCGCATCTTTGGAGACAAGAATCTTCAGAAGCCTCTGCTAAACATCTTTAGCTGGACCGTGGTCTTTGCGCTGCTTTCAGTGCTGTCCACCTTTGTGGTTGGTTTGGCGCTTGCATTCTTGTTCAACGATGACCGTATCCGCGGCAAGAAGATCTACCGCTCCATCATGATTTTGCCTTACGCCTTCCCAGCGTTCCTCTCGGCTTACGTGTGGAAGGGTATGTTCAACACCCAGGCCGGATTCATTAACACCAGCATTTTGATGTTGGACAAGCAGCACCTGATTCCTTGGTTGACCGACCCAAACTGGGCCAAGTTAGCTGTGCTGCTCTGTAACCTATGGCTTGGTTTCCCATACATGTTCCTAATCAGCACGGGTGCGCTCCAGGCAATTTCTGGCGAGCTAACCGAAAGCGCCATGATTGATGGCGCCACTCCATGGCAGCAGTTCCGACTGATCAAGCTCCCGCTATTGCTGATCTCTTTGGCTCCGCTTTTGATTTCATCGTTTGCCTTCAACTTCAACAACTTCACGATTATCTATCTGATAACCGGCGGTGGTCCGAGTGGCGATCCGAGTTTGAGAGTGGATGCGGGTGCAACCGACATCCTGATTTCATTCGTTTACAAGATTGCGTTCTCCACCGGTGTTGGAGCCGACTACGGTTTGGCTAGCGCCTTCTCCGTGCTCATCTTCTTCATTGTTGGTGGAATCTCGTACTTCAGCTTCCGTCGTACCCAGTTCCTGGAGGACCTAGCCTAAAATGACTACCTCAATTGACACCACCGAACCACGCGTTATCAAGCAACGCAAAATGTCATTCCGCAAGTGGGTACTGACCCTCGGTTGGAAGCACGTGCTGGGTTGGATCGTGAGCGTTTACGCCGTGTTCCCAATCCTTTACATCATGTCCACTGCGTTGTCCAAGGGAGGAACAGTTACCTCGGGTGTGCTGTTCAGTCAGTTCTACCTGGGTAACTTCACCGCTCTGTTCGATGCAAAGAACCAGCATGACCGCCCGTTCAACCAGTGGGTAATCAACACCATTGTGATTGCTTCCATCAACGCCGCTGCATCGGTGTTCATCTCTGCGCTTGCTGCCTACGCCTTTTCACGCATGCGATTCGTGGGTCGTCGCAGTGGTCTTATGACTCTGATCCTGATCCAGATGTTCCCATCCATTCTGGGTCTGGTGGCAATCTACGGAATCTTGAGCGAAGTAACCAAGTACTTCCCGCCGTTGGGTCTCGGGTCTTTGGGCGGTTTGATCCTGATCTACCTGGGTGGGTCGCTGGGTGGTGGAACCTACCTGATGTATGGATTCTTCAACACCGTTCCAAAGGAACTCGACGAAGCAGCCAAGATTGATGGCGCCACTCACACTCAGATCTACTTCAAGATCATTCTTCGTTTGGTTGCACCAATCCTTTCGGTAATGGCGCTGCTTTCGTTTATCGGAACCGTGAGCGACTACATTCTGCCTTCGGTGGTGTTCAACAAGCCTGAGCAGTACACGCTGGCCGTTGGTTTGGGCTTCTTCATTGACCAGCCCTTCTCTCAGAACTGGGCCATGTTCTGTGCCGGTGCAGTTATCACTGCAACCCCAGTTGTAACCCTGTTCTTGGTGCTTCAGCGCTACATCACCAGCGGTCTAACCGGTGGAGCCGTAAAGGGCTAAACATCCATGTTCAATCCGGCGGCGGCGGACTTCGATTGAGGTCTGCCGCTTCTGGTTTGAGAATCTTTTTGGCAACTCACCATGTTGCCTAGCTAAACAGGAATGGCACAATGACCAACTTGAACAAACTTCCAATGGCGCTAATGCCGCACCACGATGGCTCAGCCCTATACGTTCCCAACCAGGCGCCAAAACTGCTGGACAAGGTCAAACTTCGGGTTCGCATTCACCAAGCCTTGGGCAAGGTGAAACAGGTTGTAATTCGTTTCAGCGAGAGCGGCGAGGCATTTCCAAGCGCCCCCGCTAAGGTCATCAAGCAGGAATCCGGGTGGACCTGGTACGAGCAGGTTGTGGTTATGCACAACCCAAAAATGAACTACAAGTTCACCATTCACATGGAGAACGGTGAAATTTACTGGCTCAACACTTTGGGCCTATTCACCACCATTCAGCCCGACATTAACGACTTCCGAATCAACACCTTCTCTTCGGCGCCGAGTTGGTCGGCCGGCAGCGTGATGTACCAGATTTTCCCCGATCGTTTTGCCACATCTGCTCAGGCAACTAAGCACCAAACTCCCGATTGGGCGGTAAAAGCCGCTTGGGGCGACGAAGTTATTGGTTCGGGGCCAGGCACCAGCGAGCAGTACTTTGGCGGAGACCTTTGGGGTGTGATTGAGCACCTGGATCACCTCAAGAAGTTAGGTGTTTCGTTGATTTACCTAACCCCAATTTTCCCTGGGCGCTCAAACCACCGATACGACGCCAGCTCATTCAACGAGGTGGATCCGCTCCTTGGCGGAAACAAGGCGCTGCAGGCGCTCATCGATGCAGCTCATGCAAAGGGCTTCAAGATTATTGGCGACCTAACCACCAACCACTCGGGAGTGGGGCACGAATGGTTCAAGGCTTCGTTCAAGAACCCCAAGGCCCCCGAGAGCGACTTCTATTACTTCTCAAATGGCAACACCAAATACGATTCTTGGTTTGGAGTTCCCAGCCTTCCCAAGTTCAACTGGAAGTCGCAAGAGCTGCGTAAGCGCTTTATTGAGGGCAAGACCTCGGTTGTTGCCAAGTGGCTAAAGAGTCCGTTCGGGTTCGACGGCTGGCGCATTGACGTGGCTAACATGACTGGCCGTATTCGCGACGAAGACATGTATGCCGAGGTTGCCCAGGTGGTGCGCAAGACCATGGTGGACGTTAACCCCAACACCGTAATGCTCGGCGAATACACCGGTGATGCGGCCTACGAAGTGCAGGGCGATGGCTGGCAGGGCGCAATGACCTACAGCAACTTCACCAAGCCGGTTTGGCGCTGGTTCATGGATTCCAAGCGCAAGGTCAAAGGCAATGGAAACCAAAGCAAGAACGTGGTGGGCCCGGGCTTCATGATGCCCGACGGCAAACTAACTGGCACGGGTGCAGAGTTGATCAACACTTACACCAGTTTCATTGCCGGTTTCCCTTGGCACGTTCGCCTCAACAACATGAACCCGCTGGACACCCACGATATCCCACGTTTCAAAACCTTTGCCATTGATGGTGCTCAGCGCGTGGCCGCCGGTCTGCAGTTCACCTTCCCAGGCATTCCGGTGATTTGGGCCGGCGACGAATTTGGTCTTGATGGCTGGAACGGTGAGGCATCTCGCACACCTTTGCCTTGGAACAACGAGCGCCCGAGTGACCGAACGATGATTGAGGTGTATTCGGCTTTGGCCAAGTTGCGCAAGACATACCCGGCATTGGTTGATGGATCGATTCGCTTTGTTGGCGCCACCGATGAGGGAGTTGCGTTTGTTCGCGAGAACGCGAAGCAACGCGTTTTGGTATTTGCCACTCGCGGCAAGGTAAAGGATTTTGAACTGCCAACCGAGGGCATCCCTGGTGCACAGCAGGCCAAACTAATCTACGGAAACGGCAAGCTAAACGCTTCAAAAAAGAAGGCTGTTCTATCGGCTCCAAAGCTTGGCTTTGCCGTTTGGCATTTGCCATAACCCAGTTTTTGGTGCTATTCTCTAAAGGTTGCTGGAGCAACCCCCACTCAAAATCGGACCAAAATCCGAATGGGTAGGAAGCACCGGAAACGCCCTGATAGCTCAGTGGTAGAGCACTTCCATGGTAAGGAAGGGGTCGCGAGTTCAATCCTCGCTCGGGGCTCGGAAGACCAAGAAATTGGTCAACCTGGGCCAAACTTTGGTTCTGGCTGGGTAGCTCAGGTGGTTAGAGCACACGACTCATAATCGTGGGGTCGCGGGTTCGAGTCCCGCCTCAGCTACAAAAAACCCTCAGTTTTCACTGAGGGCATTTTTGTTTAACCGGGTATCCGGCTAGAAGGCGGCGGTTCCGGCAGGAGTTCCCAAACCGGTTGGGCCATCAAATCCCGGAGCTGCATTGCACCAGATCAGCGTTGGGCAAGTTCCATTTGAACCGTCTGTGATGTCGTGCAACTGGGCAGCGTTTTTGCTCAAGAATCCGCCGGCGTCTCCCGCAAAGTTGCCTTTGAGCGCAAACAGCGCCGCAACAATTGGAGACGCGGCGCTGGTTCCGCCAAATGTGTACCACTCGCCCGAGTAAAACACGGTAACGCCGGTGGCGGGGTCTGCCACAGCCGCAACGTCAACCACGCTTTTACCTGGGCACCCGGTTTTGCTGCCTTGCCACTCAGCTCGAGGGTTCAGTTTGGAACAACCTGATCCTCCCTTGGCCCAAGCGGTTTCCTGTGCCCAACTGCCATTGGTATTGGCCGTGAGACGAGTACCGCCAACACCAATAACCGAAGCAAAACTTGCCGGTGCGGAGACCCCGTAACCAGAGTCGCCGCTTGACGCTGTTACCGCAATGCCATTGCCCGTGGCGTAGGCAAATGCGGAGTTCTGGTACTCGGCAATGTCGGGGCCGCCGTAGCTATTACTTATGGCAAGAACGCCGGCGAAGTTTGCGGCCGTTCTAACTGCCGCATCCAGGTCGGCAAATGACGGGCTATTGGCCTCAACCAAAAGCACGCTACAGTGCGGGCAAACCGCGCTTGCCATTTCAATGTCGAGGGCAATTTCTTGGGCCCAGCCAACATCGGTGGTTTGGCTGGAGTTGTTGACCTTTCCGGTTTGATCTAGCTGCAAAAAACACGGATTCTTGCCGTTGGGCAACTTGGTTGGTGAGGCATTTGAAACACCGCAGTTCTCCATGGCGCCGAGTTGGTAAAGATTGCGGTAGCCGGCTAGATCTTCAAATGCCGTTCCCGAATGCATTGCGTCTACCACGGCAATGACTTTGTAGCGAGCGCCAAGAGTTGTTATGCCGTATGCCTTGCGGAGCGCCGGAGCCCCAAATGCCGTGCCGGTGGCCGGCAAAACGCCGTGCTGGCGCACTCCATTCACATAGGCTGTGCGTCTCACGGCTAGGCAGCTCACACGTCCTTTGCGAGCCGGTTTGCAAGCCTGGCTGGTGGTGTACTTCACGCGCGGCTTGCTTGCGGTGTCAATCTGCATGGCCGGAACCGCTAGGTTGTCAGAGTCTAAGCCGCTCTGGATACGCATTGGTGCGGGGGCGAGCAATCGGGCCTTGGTGCTTGCATGAGCGGGCGCATTGGCAATAGCAAGTGACGCCACGGCTACCATCGATGCAACAATCACGGCACCGGAGATAAGGGTTCTAAATGAGTTCTTCATGCCTCAAGTGAGCCTTTCGGGGGCCGCTGCCCACCGCAAAACTCAGCAATCTGTGGAGAAATAAGCCAAACTAGAGAAGTGGTAAATCCAAACGTTCAGGGCAAGAAATACCCCGCAACCGCGCCTTATCTGGTGGGTCGCGAGAAGGTTCGCGAGTTCGCCCACGCGGTCAAGTCCAACAGCCCAACCAACCTAGACGTGTTTGCCGCGCAAGCCGCTGGCTACACCGATTTGGTGGCTCCACCAACTTTTGCAGTTGTGATTCAGGAACGCAGTTTGGCAACCGTGCTGGCAGACCCAGAAGCCAGCATTGATTTCAGCCGCGTAGTTCACGGAGATCAGCGCTTCATTCACGCCCGCCCAATTGTTGCCGGCGACGAGCTCACCAGCGAACTTGAGGTGGCAAGCGTGAAGACCCTGGGTGCACACAGCATGGTCACCTTTGAAACCAAGATTTACGACATCAACAAAGAACTGGTTTGTACCGCAATCAGCACCCTTGTGGTTAGGGGCGACGAATAATGAGCAACATCAAGTTTGAAGACCTCGAGGTTGGTCAAGAGGTTGGCGCAATTGAGTTCCTGCTCACGCGTGACTCACTGGTTCGCTACGCGGGTGCCAGCGGCGACTTCAACTCCATTCACTACCGCGATGACGTTGCGGCCTCGGTTGGTCTGCCAGGCGTGCTTGCCCACGGCATGCTCACCATGGGTGCCGCGGTTCAGGTGGCCGTGAACTGGGTGGGCGACGCCGGTCGAATTGCCGACTACCAGGTGCGTTTCACCAAGCCGGTTGTGGTTGACCCGGTTGACGGAGCGATTCTTGTGGTCACGGGCAAGATTGGCGCCTTAGACGCCGAAGCCAAGACCGCGCGCGTTGACCTCAACGCCGTTTTCAACGAGACCACCGTTCTGGGTAAGGCCCAGGCCGTGGTTCGTTTCTAGGCCAAAACAGGCATCGATGACTGCACTGCGCGACCTCACCACCATGAGGGTGGGCGGTACCCCCGCCAGCCTCAAGGTGTGCGGCACGCGCGAGGACCTTATTGCCTCCACCGATGAACTCTGGCGAAGCGGCGAAGACTGGCTGATTCTCAGCGGTGGCAGCAACCTGGTGGCTGCCGATGACCTCTCCGCACTGAACGTGATTGCGGTTGCCACTAAAGGCATTGAACGCATGGGCAAGGGTCCACGTGGGGGAGAGCTTTTCCGTGTTCAGGCCGGCGAAAACTGGGATGCCTTTGTGGCTACCACTGTGAGCCTGGGGCTCGCGGGAATAGAGGCTATGAGTGGTATTCCTGGTCTAGTGGGGGCGGCTCCCGTGCAAAACATTGGAGCTTACGGTCAGGAACTTTCGGACTCGCTAGTTGCAATTGAGTTCTTCGACTACGCGGAGCACGAGGTGGTGGTTTTGCAGGCCGCCAAATTGGGTTTGGGTTACCGCACCAGTGCCATCAAGGCCGGCCGCACCGGCTTGGTTACCTGGGTTGAGTTGGAACTTTTTGACCGCGATGGGCTCAGCGCCCCGTTAACTGCCGGTCAGGTGGCCGCCGACCTGGACGTGGAACTTGGTGCCCAGGTTCCAATCATCGATGTTCGCAACTCGGTGCTCAAGCTGCGCGCCAGCAAGGGTATGGTGCTCAACCCGGCCGACCCAGACTCGGTTAGCTGCGGCAGCTTCTTTACCAACCCCATTGTGAGCGACCGGTTTGCCCGCACTCTGCCGAGCGATGCCCCGCGTTGGGAAACCGAGGTCGATGAAGGTCGCACCGTGAAACTCAGCGCAGCCTGGCTCATCGAGCATGCAGGGATCGGCAAGGGTTTTGCACTACCCGGTTCTCATGCCGCGGTCAGCGGCAAGCACACTCTGGCAATTACTAATCGCGGGGGAGCCACGGCCCAGGAAGTGCGTGAGTTAGCCGAGTTTATTCAGGCGCGCGTGAGTAACCAGTTTGGTTTGATTCTGGTTCCCGAACCCAACTTTGTGGGCTTCTAACTAGCGCACATCACACCAGGCGGCGTGCGCGGGTTAACAAAGCCCTAGGCGAAGAGCTTTTGCAGGCGCTGAATTCCCTCGAGTAGTTGGGCATCGCCTAACGCATAGGAGAGACGCACATAACCCGAAGGGCCAAAGGCTTCGCCAGGAACCAGTGCCACTTCGGCGGCATCCAGCATGTAGTCGCAAAGTTCCAGCGAGGTGTTGATGGTTTTGCCACCCCATTCGCGGCCCAAAAGTCCGGAAACATCGCTGTAAACATAGAACGCGCCCTGTGGGGTTGGGGCAACCCAACCGGGAATCTTGTTCAGTTCTGCAACCGCCAGCTTGCGGCGGCGGTCAAACGCGTCACGCATTGCCAAAACCTCGTCCTGAGGCCCAGTCAGCGCAGCCAAAGCAGCACGCTGGCTGATGTTGGAAACGTTAGAGGTCAGGTGGCTCTGCAAGTTGCCCGCAGCCTTCATGGCGTCCAGAGGCCCCGCCATCCATCCCAGGCGCCAGCCGGTCATTGCGTAACTCTTGGCAACGCCGTTAACCAAAATCGTGCGGTCGGCCAGTTCGGGCACAACCTCGGTGATGCTGTAAGCCTTCAGCCCGTCGTAGGTGAGGTTCTGGTAGATCTCGTCGGTAATTACCCACAGGCCATTCTCATAGGCCCACTTTCCAATGGCTTCAACCTGCTCGCGGCTGTAAACCGAACCGGTTGGGTTGCTTGGGCTAACAAACAGCAGAACCTTGCTCTTTGGGGTGCGAGCCGCCTCCAGCTGGTCAACGGTAACTAGGTAGTTCTGGTCGCTGCCCGCAAACACCTCAACTGGCACACCGCCGGCCAGGCGAATGGCCTCCGGATACGTGGTCCAGAACGGAGTTGGCATAAGCACTTCGTCGCCCGGATCAACGATGGTTGCAAAGGCCTGGTAAACGGCCTGTTTGCCACCGTTGGTAACCACAACCTGAGCCGCGGTCATGGGAGTGCCACTGTCAACCAAGGTCTTGTGGGCAATTGCTTCGCGCAGTTCCGGCAAACCAATCGCCTGGGTGTAGCGGTGGTTCTTTGGGTCTTTCACCGCGGCAAGGGCGGCCTCAACAATGTGCGCCGGAGTGGCAAAATCGGGCTCGCCAGCCGCGTAACTAATAACCGGGCGCCCGGCAGCCTGCAAAGACTTTGCCTTGGCGTCTACCTTCAGAGTTGCCGACTCGGCAATGGCCGCAATGCGCTTTGAGATTCTTGGAAAAGTTGCTTCACTCACAAAGTCAAGCCTACCGCCCGCGCAAAGCAGCATCGATGCCTTGAAATCATTGGCCCAAAAGCAAATCAGGCTTTGCGATTTAGGCCATCGGGGCGTAGTATTTATAGAAGGTATTTGACAACCTGCTGAGCCTAATCTGGCAAATTCAAAGATTCAATCTAACGATTCAATCTAGAAGTGTGTTTGGCCACCTCCGGGAGACCATCGATAGGCGCAGCGAGTTGAAGAGTATCCCCGTAAAGGGCGGTGGCTCAATTGGTAGAGCAACGGTCTCCAAAACCGTCGGTTGCAGGTTCGAGTCCTGTCCGCCCTGCAAAGGTACACACCTAACACTGAGGAACGAAAATGGCAGAAGTTTATGAGACTCCATCCGAGGATGTAGTTGAGAACGCCAAGGCGGCAAAGGCCAGCAAGCGCAACGTCTTTGCTCGCACCTTCTTGTTCTTCACCCAGGTGATTGCCGAGCTCAAGAAGGTAACCAAGCCAACTTACAAAGAGCTACTCAACTACACCGGTGTGGTGTTGGCGTTCGTGACCATCGTTATGGTGATCATCTCGCTTCTGGACTGGGGCTTCTTTGCCCTGGCCGCACTAGCCTTTGGCTAAACCAAACCACACCAGCCCGCAAGGCGAGTTTTACAACCGATAGGAAATGCACGTGAGTGATCTAGAGCGCGACGAAATCGAAGCATTGGCTCAGATTGAAGACGCAGCTGCCGATGCAGTGATTGCTGAGGCCGACGCCGACCTGGCCGACCTGGCACTCGACGCCGCAGCCGAGCTGGAGCAGGACCTTGAGCTAGAAGAGGCCATTGCCGAGGTACAGGCCGAAAAGGCTGCCACCGAGGATATGTCCGAAGAGGGCGCTCCTGTTGCAGAGGCTGCAGAGGCAGACGCCGCCACCGACGAAGACCCTTACCGCGCATTCCGCGAAGAGCTGCGCAGCCAGCCAGGCAAGTGGTACGTAATTCACAGCTACGCCGGCTACGAGAAGCGCGTAAAGCAGAACATTGAGACTCGTAAGCTCAGCCTCGACGGCGGCGACGAGATCTACGACATTCAGGTTCCAATGGAAGACTCCGTTGAAATCAAGAACGGCCAGCGCAAGTTGGTTACCAAGGTGCGCATTCCTGGTTACGTTCTGGTTCGTATGGACATGACCGAAGACTCGTGGGACCTGGTTCGCCACACTCCAGCCGTAACCGGCTTTGTTGGCAACTCGCAGTTCCCAAGCCCGCTTCGCCCAAGCGAAGCATTCGAAATGCTCAAGGTAACCGTTACCCTTCCTGAAGAAGAGGCTGTTAAGGCCGGCTTCAAGGGTGTTGCGGTTAAGGGCAAGGGCAAGAACGTTCCAATCGTTACCAACTACAAGCTGGGCGAGAGCATCATGATCAAGGACGGCTCGTTTGCCGGACTGCCTGGCACCATCAGTGAAATCAAGCCGGAGAGCGGCAAGCTCACTGTTCTGGTTTCGCTATTCGAGCGTGAAACCCCGGTTGAGCTTGGCTTTGACCAGGTTGGCCCACTCAACTAAATAGATTTCCACCCAACTAAAGGAAAACAAAAATGGCACCCAAGAAGAAGATCACTGGCATGATCAAGCTGCAGATCCAGGCAGGCGCTGCTAACCCAGCTCCTCCTATCGGTCCTGCACTCGGTCAGCACGGTGTAAACATCATGGAGTTCTGCAAGGCCTACAACGACGCCACTGCCGACCAGAAGGGCAACGTTGTACCAGTAGAAATCACTGTTTACGAAGACCGCTCGTTCACCTTCGTTCTTAAGACCCCACCAGCAGCCGAGCTAATCAAGAAGGCAGCTGGCGTTCAGAAGGGCTCTGCAACTCCTCACACCGTGAAGGTTGCAAAGCTTACTCAGGAGCAGGTTCGCAAGATCGCAGAGACCAAGGCTTCGGACCTCAACGCTAACGATATTGATGCAGCAGCTAAGATCATCGCTGGCACCGCCCGCAGCATGGGCATCACCGTAGAGGCCTAAACCCCTCTCGGTAACAAAACCAAACCGCAACACGTCGTGGGAGAACCCCGCAGGTTCGTAGACCACAACTGTGACCTAACGGCTCAAGAGAGCCACTAAAGAAAAGGAATAGCAGCATGCCAAAGCGTTCAAAGGCTTATCAGGAAGCCGCAGCAAAAATCCAGGAAGGTAAGCTTTACACTCCTGCGGAGGCCGTGACTCTCATTAAGGAGACCGGCTCCAAGAAGTTCGACTCAACCATTGAGGTTGCTATTAAGTTGGGTGTAGACCCTCGTAAGGCAGACCAGATGATCCGTGGCACCGTTTCGCTGCCAAACGGAACTGGTAAGACCGCACGCGTAATCGTATTCGCCACCGGTGCAGCAGCTGAGGCTGCAGTTGCCGCTGGTGCAGACGAGGTTGGCGGCGACGAGCTGATCGAGAAGGTTGCAGCCGGATGGGTTGACTTCGACAGCGCTGTAGCTACCCCTGAGCTCATGGGTAAGGTTGGTCGTTTGGGTAAGGTTCTGGGTCCTCGTAACCTAATGCCAAACCCTAAGACCGGTACCGTTACCCCAGACACCGCAAAGGCCGTTGCAGACATCAAGGGCGGAAAGATTGACTTCCGCGTTGACAAGCAGGCTAACTTGCACTTCATCATTGGTAAGGCAAGCTTCACCAAGGAGCAGTTGGGTGAAAACCTGGCTGCAGCCCTGGATGAGGTTCTGCGTTTGAAGCCAAGCAGCAGCAAGGGCAAGTACATGCAGAAGGCAAGTATTGCCACCACCTTTGGTCCAGGTATCCCATTGGACACCAACGTAACCAAGGTTGAGTTCTAAAGAATTCACTGTGGAGGGGTTGGGCTTACGGCCCAACCCCTTTACTCTTTTTATTGCACTTTCATTACCTAGCGAATAGGCGGGATATTGTCACAGCACGCATTTGGCGCAGCAACTCTGCTTGATACCAAAGACCCAATGGGATTGCGATCTTCCGCACCCCTGCTAGATGCGTGGATACGCGACATGGAGACCAACCGGTCACCGTTTCAGATCCCTGGTCACAAGGGCCGCACCGACCTCACAGGTGCCATTGTTGACGGCGACATTCCAGTTCTCCCGGGCAACCACACTCACCGAATTTCCCCATCGCTCATTCTTGAGGCCGAGGCCTTGGCGGCCCAACTCTGGGGCGCAGATCTTTGCCGTTTTGGCGTGAACGGTTCCAGTGGGTCAAACCATGCGGCGGTAATGGCCGTTGCCGGCCCGGGCGACAAAGTTATTGTGAGTCGCACGCTGCACAAGAGCGTTCTGGTTGGGCTGGTTTACGCGGGAGTGACCCCAATTTGGGTTCGCCCGGAGATAAACCCGGCAACCGGTCTGCCAGAGTATTTGCCAAGCAGCAGACTCGAGGCCGTGCTGGAGCAGCACCCAGACGCCAAAGCCGTGTTGATTGGTGAACCAAGCTACGTGGGCACCATGAGCAACATTCCAAGGCTTGCCAAGGTAACTCATGCGCGCGGCATTCCGCTGGTGGTAGATGCCGCTTGGGCCGCCCACTTTGGTTTTCACCCCGAACTCCCAAATCACCCGTTGGCTGAGGGTGCCGACATTGTGGTGACCAGCGCGCACAAGACTCTGCCTTCGTATTCGCAGGCTTCCTTCGTGTTGGTGAAGGGTGACTACGTTGATCTACCGCGCTTCAACAAGATGTTTGATTCCACCCAAACCACTTCAATGTCGGGCCGTATTTTGGCAAGCATCGATGCCGCTCGTGCGCTTCTGGCGCGTCACGGAAATGAGCTCATCGGCCCCGTGATTGAGGCCACCGAGCGCGGTCGTGCCGAGTTGCGTGAGGCTGGCATTGGTGTTATTGATGGCGAGTACATTGACCCGCTCAAGATGGTGATTCTTCTGGCAGGTACGGGGGCCGATGGCAACGTTGTGGAGGCCGAGTTGCTGGCGGCAAACATCGATGTGGAAATGGCCAACCAAGACCTGATTATTCCAATGATTACATTTGCCGACACCCCGGATCGGATTCAAGACTTGGTTCGCCGCATCATTCGCAGCGTGAACGAAAATCGCGGTGAGCCGCGCAAGGTGAGCGTGGCCGCGAGCTTCAGCATTGAACCCGAAGTTGTGGTTACTCCTCGTGAGGCGTTCTTTAGCAGTTACCAAGTTGTGCCGAGTAGCGAGGCCGTGGGCCGGGTTAGCGCCGAAATGATTTGCCCTTACCCACCGGGGGTTCCCGTGCTTTCGCCGGGCGAGCGCATCACACAGGCAGCGCTAGATGCCCTGTTCCAGGCTCGCGATTCGGGAACCCGCATTGCTTTTGTTGCCGACCCAACGCTCCAGACCCTAAAGGTTCTGCCTAACTAGCGCATTACTTAAATCGGGGCGTGCGGAACAACAGGATGCCGCCGGCTAGAACGAGCGCAATGCCCAGCCACAGCGACTCGGTAAATACGTGGGTTGCTGCCAGCGCCAAAACGGCAACGCCAAGGCCAATGGTGAACACGCCTAGCAACCAAACCGGATTGGTCTGTGCCACCTTTGACTTCTTCACTGCAACCGGCTCCAATTTGCTTTGGCAGTAGCGGCATAGGTTCGCTTCGGAGCGAACAAACTCGCCACAGTTTGGGCATTTCCGGCGCCCAGGCAGGTGCTCTTCGCTGGTTGGCAGCGCCGCCACCACAATGCTCATCACAAGCGATGTGGCAATCAGGCTGAGCCAAAAGAAGCTAATCCAGCTGCGGTTTTTCACCACTGCCGCTCGCGCCACAAACACTGCACTCAGGGTGTTTACCGTTAGCAGCGAAACAGCGCTGGGCAGCCAAGCCTGAAGGTCGTTCAGAAATGTGGTTGCAACGTTGGCGGTCAAGTTACAGGGTCTCCAAAACTGCGTTAAGGTCCGCCAGGGTGGGAGGCTCTGCCCCGGCGCGCTCGCAAGTGATGCTGGCGGCCACTCCGGCAACGCGCGCAAACTCGGCTAGTGCTTCGTTGCTCAAATTACTCAACCGGTCAAAAGGATCTTCACCGAGCGCATCAACGTCTTTCAGTTGGCCAAGCAAGTTGGCACAGAAGGTGTCGCCTGCTCCCACGGTGTCAACCACGTTGATCTTGCGGCTTGGCACACTGAACTTCACACCACCGTTGCGGTAGATGGTCACGCCTTCGCTACCGCGAGTTACAAAAACTACTCGTTCTGTGTTGCCAATCCACGCGTTCACAATTTCATCGATGGATGAATTGAAATCCGCCGCCTTGGAATCCAACTGGTACAGCCACTCAATGTCTTCGTCGCTGGCCTTAATTACGTGGCTGAAGTTGTTGACGCGCTCAACGCGTGCACGCTCTTTGGAGGGTTCAAAACCGAGTGCCGGGCGCATGTTGATGTCGTGGCTGATGGTCACGGAGTTCTGCTTGTAGTGCTCCAGCGCCCAAGCCTCAATCACCTTGTTGCCGGGTTCCATGGCCATGGTGAGGCAACCAAACTGAATGGCCTTCACGTGCATGTTTTCCAGGTCAACGTCGGTTGGGAGTTCCTCGGGAGTCCAGCCCCAGTCGGCTGTTCCATTCACATAGAAGCTGTACGAAGGCACGCCGTGCGAATCGATTGCCACAACCACCAGCGTGCTTAGTTCGTCGGTGGTGATTGCGTGGTCTAGTCCAACGTGATTGGCGGCAAGTTTTTCACGGATGATCGACCCGAAGCGGTCGGTGCTGAGGCGTGCCAAAAACTGTTGCTTGGTGCCACGGCGAGCCAGCGCAATGGACACGTTGGCATTGGCTCCACCAACAATCGCATTGTACGAACCGGGCTGGTAGCGGTTTTCGATGAGGTCAATGAGGGCTTCGCCAATCACAAGAATCATGCCTAAAAGATACCGCTTTGCGGCCAAGTTTGGTTTGAGAGAATGGAGGATTTGACGCTCACCGCTAGTTGGTTTTGCGTGGGTGGATTGGTCTTAGAGCCAAAGGCGTGAAAAACTAGAGCCTGAGTAACAAGGAGCAACCCATGAAGTCATGGCTCAAAGCCACCATCGCTGTATCTTTATCCGCCGTTGTGGCGTTAGGGCTTTCGGGCTGCTCGAACCCCAATGCAACGCCAAGCACCACCGCGTTTGTGCCCCACATTGTTGTGGTCATGGGCAATGAGGGTCCTTCTTACGAGGCAACTTTGAAAGCCGCCGCAGAAACTGCTGCCAAGAAGCTTGGAGCCGTGTTGGAGTGGCACGGTGAAACGCTCAACGGCACCGCCAAGGCCCAGGCCGCGGTGGTTTACCAGGCAGTTCAAGATAAGGCCCAGGGCATCATTCTGATGCCGGTTGACAATACTCTTCAGCAATACGTTGACCTTGCCGGTGGCTTGGGCTCCGACATGGTGAATCTCGACTCGCACGTGACGGTGCTCGACCACGTGTTTGCAAACCTCTATGACGACGCCAACCAGGGCGGCATTAAGTTGGCCGATTCGATTGCAGATTCGATGGACTACAAAGAGGGTAAACAATACGAGATTGCAGTTGGCATTAGCAAGGCCACCGATATGGTTACCAGAACCCGCCTGTCGGGATTCAACTACGAACTGGGCGCCAAGTACCCAGGAATCAAGGTAGTTGCCACGGTGGAGTCCAAGGCAAGCGCGAATCAAGCTGCTAGTGCTGTGGCCAAAGCGTTCAGTGCAAACCCGAAATTGGCTGGATTTGTTGCGCTTGACGAGTTCACCGCCAGCGCGTCTGCCAACTACGTACAGCAGCAAAAAATCCGTATTCCGCTGGTTGCCTACGACGCCACACCAGAACACGTAGCGTTGCTCCAGAAGGGCGTGTTCACTCACTTGCTGTCGCAGAACCCGGCGCAAAAGATGGCGGCCGCAATTGCCGTGATTGTTGCCCACCAGATGACCGGTGCAAAACCACAGAGCCGGGATCAACTTTTTGAGAGTGTTCTACTAGATAAGAGCAGTTCCAAAGCGGACCTCAAGAAATACAGTTACTTGCCTGCTAAGTAGTCCGCCAAGAGGCGGCTCTGAGTGCGCGGGTGTAGCCTGACCATATGAGTACTGCAAAGAAGGCTCGCCTTAATCAAGACCGTAAGGCGATAGCACTACCTCTGTTTGGTCTTTCGGTGTTGTGGCTTGCCATGGTGCTCGGCACCTACACCGACCTTTTCGTTTCCGATCCATGGTCTGGCGCCAACGGCGGATATGACCCAGCGTTGGAAAGCGTTCACGCATCCACCTATCTGATCTTTGCGGGCATTGCCGCGCTGGGTATTTGCTCGGTGCTGGCCAAGTCCAAAGCCGAACGAGCCGGTTCAACAAAGCTCGCTCACGCGGCACGCGGGTTCACCGTGGTGGCAGTGGTGGTCAGTTTGATCATCGGTGTGATTTTTGGTTTTGGCACTTTTGGAAACGCCATGAACAACGCTCCTTCCGGAACCAGCCACAGCGAAATGGTTCGTGTGTTTGGTGTTTACGTTCCGATTTTGCTGGACGCGGCACTTTTGGTTTTTGTGATTCTCAAAGCATTTGTGGGACACAAGGAGGAGGCCGAAGATGAGTAAGTTCACCGCCGCAAAGGCTCGCCGTTCGCTAGCGCTCGGTTACGCAACTCCAATCATCGGTGGCGCTATTGCCATCATTTTTGGACTCATGGTTTACGACTTAACGCGAACCATGTTAGATGTGTGGACCTGGGTTGTGATCCAGCTGATTCTTGGAAGCTCGCTTCTGGTTGGCACTCGCATGAGTACAAAGGCGCACCTGTTTGCCGAGGCAACCGGCAAGCGCGTTGGCACCACCAAGGGGGGCCGTAACCTCAGTTTTATCCTGGGCATCATTTGGAGCGTTGTAGTTGCAATGATGGCCGTATCGTACGGCGCGGGGGCTTCCGAGAAACTAAAGCACTGGCCAACTGATCTGGTTGGCGAGGCTGCCAAGAATCCAAAACCAACCATCGATGCGGTAACCGTGGACTTTGTTTTGCACGAATACTTGCCGGCGTTTGTGCTTTTGGTGATTGGCGTATTTGGAACCTATTACCTGCTCGTTGAGCGCGCCCGTGAGTCAGTTAGCGCAGAGGTTGTGGCTTCAAAGCCAGCAGTGGCGCTGGACAAGTTTGTTGCTCCGGCGCAGGTTGCGGCCGCCGCCAAGGTCACCGCAAAGCCTGTTGCAAACGCAACGCCAAAGGCCGCGGTAAAGCCTGCCGCTAAGGCGGCACCCAAGCTTGCGGCTAAGGCTCCGGCCAAGCCTGCCGCTAAGGCGGCACCCAAGCTTGCGGCTCAGGCTCCGGCCAAGCCTGCGGCTAAGGCGGCACCCAAGCTTGCGGCTAAGGCTCCGGCCAAGCCAGCAGCTAAGCCGGCTGCCAAGCTCGCGGCCAAGCCTGCAGCTAAGCCGGCTGCCAAACCGGCACCCAAAAAGTAGTAGCAACAACGTGAGTGGGCGGGGAAACTCGCCCACTTATCTTTACCGAGGATCTGTTTTGAAGTTCAACGCCAAAGGCCTGCTGTTTGATAACGACGGCGTTCTAGTGGACTCGCATCAGGCAGCACTTGATGCCTGGACTCAGTGGGCCAGCGAATACGCGCCTGGCTGGAATTGGGATTCGCCCGAGAACGCCGGCGTGCGTGCCGAAGACAAGGTTCGGTCGTTAGTGCCAGCCGAAAAATTCATTGAGGCAAACGACCGAATCAACCAGCTGGAACAAGACACCGCGCACAACACGTTGGCGCTACCCGGTGCGGTTGAACTTACCAATTCGCTAACGCCAGGCACCTGGACCGTGGTCACCAGCGCCAACGCGAACCTGGGCGGAGCACGCCTGCGAGCGGCGGGCATTCCGGTACCGCAAGAGCTAGTCACGGGCGATCACGTTGAGCGCGGCAAGCCCTTTCCGGATCCGTATTTACTCGGCGCCAAGAACCTGGGGCTTGAGCCCGAGGATTGTGTGGTGTTTGAGGATGCTGCTGCGGGGGTGCAGGCTGCCATCGATGCAGGTGCTGGCCTGGTAGTTGGAGTGAGTGACCGCGCTTTGGAAACCGCAGCCGACATTGTGGTTAGAGATTTGCAGGGAATCACCTTCAATGGTGACGAGTTACATATTCCAGATAAGAACCGTTTGCGTTAGGAGCAACAATGTCTGAAGTTACCTATTACGGAGCCGACTGGTGCCGCGACTGCCGCCGCAGCAAAGCACTGATGGACGCAGCCGGAGTTGAGTACGAGACCAAGGATGTTGAGGCAAGCGCCGAACTGGCGGCCGAAGCCGAGGGCATCTCCGGTCGCAAGAACATTCCGGTGATTGTTTTTGCCGACGGCGAGTTCCTGGTGGAACCAACCGACCCGGATCTCACCGAGGCACTAGCCAAGCGTGGACTTCTGGGCTAGTCTTAATACCGTTACAGTTTCGTAACAAAAAAGTCGTTTGCAACACATCCGTTTAGAGCGGCTCAACCAAGGTGTTTGAGCGTTTGATGTGTCAGTCTTTTCCTCCTCGAGGGCCCGTTTTCTAGGGCGTTTACTTATGTGGGTCTAGCGCAGTTCGACTTTAAGAGAACCGTGCGCCGGGTGCTACTCCCACGCGGCCCACATAACTAAAGAGGAATCAACCATGCCTAAATTTGGCAGTAATGCTTCGCGCCCTGGAGGCGCCGGAGCTCGTAAACCGCGTCACGGCAAGTCCGGCGCACCAACCGGTTCTGGTCACGCTTCGGGCGCACCAAAGGCCCGCGAGGACGGCCGCGGAGGTCGTTCACCAAAGCGCCAGGCCTTCTTTGAGGCAAAGCAGGAGGCACCGCGCGAGCGGGGTCGCTTTGACCGCGATGAGCGTCCAAGTCGCGATGACCGCGCTCCACGCCGTGACTTTGGCGACCGTAACGACCGTGGCCCACGTGGTGGGTTTGGCAACAGCGATGACCGTGGTCCACGCCGTGATTTTGGCGACCGCAATGATCGTCCGGCTCGTGACAACCGCGACGGCGGCCGCAACTTTGAAGACCGTGGCGAGCGTTCGCAGGATGACCGTCGTAAAGACTGGGCACCTCGCTCCGAGCGTCCGGTAGGTCGCGGAGGCGACCGCGACGACCGCGGACCACGCCGCAGCTTTGGTGACCGCGATGACCGTGGCCCACGCCGTGACTTTGGCGACCGCGATGACCGTCCGCGCCGCAGCTTCGGCGACCGAGACGACCGCCCACGCCGCGATTTCGGCGACCGTGACGATCGTCCACGCCGCAGCTTTGGTGACCGCGATGACCGCGGTCCTCGCCGTGACTTTGGCGACCGCAACGATCGTCCACGCAGTGGTTTTGGTAGCCGCGACGAGCGTCGTCCGGACCGTGCCGACCGAGTTGAACGTGACCGCAGCCGTTCGGGCAGCTTTGAGGACCGCCGCAACAGCAACCCAAACAAAAAGGCCTTCTTTGAAGACCAGGTTCTTGAGCGTCTAGAGACCACCGCGGCAGAAGATGTTGTGCTGGTTGAGAGCTTTGGCGAGATGGGTCTGCACGAGCGCCTGGTTACCGCGCTTCAGGGCATGGGTGCCGAGGCTCCATTCCCAATCCAGGCTGCAACCATCCCTGCCGCTATTGCAGGCAACGATGTTCTTGGCCGTGGTAAGACCGGTTCCGGTAAGACCATTGCCTTCACCGTGCCAATCATCACCAAGTTGGTGGCCGGTGGCTCGCAGCCTCGTAAGCCAAACAAGCCACGCGCTCTGATTTTGGCTCCAACCCGCGAGTTGGCAGACCAGATTGACCGCACCGCAAGCCAGCTAGCTCGCGCGGTTGGTTTCTACACCACCACCGTTTACGGAGGCGTGCCTCAGCGCAAGCAGGAGATCTCGCTTAACCGTGGTGTGGACATTTTGGTTGCCACTCCGGGCCGTTTGGAAGACCTCATGGCTCAGCGCATTGTTGACCTCAGCGAAGTTGAGACCATCGTGATCGACGAAGCCGACCACATGTGCGACCTTGGCTTTATTGAGGGCGTGCGCCGCATCATGGCCGCCACCGGCGACAGCCAGAAGCTACTCTTCAGTGCCACCCTTGACCGCGAGGTTGAGGCGCTGGTTCGCGAATTCCTGCCTAACCCATTCACCTACGAAGTTCCAAACGAGGAAGAAGACACCTCGAACATTGTTCACCGCGTTTTGGTGATGCAAGACCAGGACCGCTCCGGCGTTCTGCTGCGTTTGGTTCAGGGCGAGGGCAAGGCAATGATCTTTGTTCGCACCAAGGCAACCGCAGAGAACCTGAGCGAAAGCCTCACCGAGGCCGGCGTTCCAGCTGCTCGTTTGCACGGTGACCTCAACCAGAACCAGCGAAACCGCAACCTCGAGCGCTTTACTCGTGGCCAGGTTCGCGTTCTAGTTGCCACCGACGTTGCCGCTCGCGGTATCCACGTTGACGACATCTCGTTGGTAGTTCAGCTTGACCCACCACTGGAGTACAAGACCTACCTGCACCGCTCGGGTCGTACCGGTCGTGCCGGAAAGCAGGGAACCGTGATCACCATGATCCCTCGCCAGCGCCGCCGCCGCATTGAAGACCTGTTGCACCGCGCAGAGCGTGACGGAATCTTCACCGATGTATGGCCTGGCCACGAACTGCTTGAGCAGCTTGCCGGCCCAATCGCTCCGGCCCCTGTGGTTGAGCTGTTGGACTTTGGCGGAGGCCGTTCGGGTGGTCGCGATGGCGGCCGCGGACGCGGAGACCGTCCACGCGGAAACCGTGGCGACCGCGACCGTTTCGACGACCGCGGCCCACGCAAGAACAACTTTGGCGGTAACGGAAAGGGTCGCTGGGCAGACCGCCCGGCAGGCGACGACCGTCCGCGCAAGAAGCGTTACGCCGACTAACATCGGTGAAATAACCAGCCAACAGAGGCGCAGGTTCCGCAAGGGCTTGCGCCTCTTGGCGTTTGGCGGGTAGACTTATAAACAGCCAAAGACCGCCGGTTTCGGGCGCAGGCAAAACCCTCAAGGATTCCCAGTGTTTCCATGCGTGTTTTGAACGCACCGACGAAGGATCGCAGTAAATGCGGCAACCCGCGCAGGTGTGTGTAGTTCTTCGTGCTTTTGCACGCAAAGCTCCGTGCGTCTGCGCCGGAGCCTTTTTTATTGCCCAGACATTCTGGTTCCTGGGGCTACCGGCAAAATCATCATCCAAGGAGTGCCATGGCGAACAAGGAAGCTACCGTCGCCGAGCTTGCAGCAAAGTTTGCTGGCTCGAACGCGATTGTGCTCACCGAGTACCGCGGACTCACTGTGGCTCAGCTCAAAGAGCTGCGCCGTTCAATCAGTGCCGACGCAACTTACGCCGTAGCAAAGAACACCCTTCTAAAGATTGCCGCTGCTCAGGCTGGCGTGACCGCATTTGACGGTCAGCTGCTTGGTCCATCGGCTATCGCATTCGTTTCTGGAGACCCAGTAAACGTTGCCAAGAAGCTTCGTGACTTTGCTAAGGCAAACCCTCTATTGGTTGTTAAGAGCGGTTACCTAGACGGTAAGGCTCTAACCGCCGATGAGGTTAAGAAGCTTGCTGATCTCGAGACTCGTGAAGTACTGCTGGCCAAGGCCGCAGGCGTCTTCAAGGCCTCGCTATTCAAGGCTGCTTACGTATTCAACGCTCCGCTTGCACAGGCAGTCCGCACCGTGGACGCACTGCGCGCGAAGCAAGAATCCAACTAATCACCCCTTTTTCACAAAAATCCATTCAGGAGAAATCAAATGGCAAAGTTGACCACCGACCAGCTCATTGACGCGTTCAAGGAGCTTTCGCTCATCGAGCTAAGCGACTTCGTTAAGAAGTTCGAAGAAGTATTCGAAGTAACCGCGGCTGCACCAGTTGCAGTTGCTGCAGCTGCACCAGCAGCTGGCGCAGGCGAGGCAGCAGAGGAGAAGGACTCGTTCGACGTTGTTCTTGAGTCTGCTGGCGACCAGAAGATCCAGGTTATCAAGGAGGTTCGTGCACTCACCAACCTCGGCCTGGGCGAGGCTAAGGCCGTTGTTGACGGTGCACCTGCAAACGTTCTTGAGGGCGTTAACAAGGACACCGCTGAGAAGGCAAAGGCTGCTCTTGAGGCTGCCGGCGCAAAGGTTGTTCTTAAGTAATTTCGTTACACCTGTTACAAAACCCGTCCTGTTCGCAGGGCGGGTTTTGTGCTTTAACGGCCATCGATGATTGTTGCACTATAGAGGGCTTGCAAACGCCAATCGGGCAAGCGCTGAACTGCCGCCAACGCTAGGCTGGCAGCATGAGAATCTTGCTTATTGGTGCCGGTGGTGTTGGCGACGCGATTGCCAAAGTTGCGGCTCGCAGAGACTTCTACGAAGCCTTTATTGTTGCTGATTACGACCTAACTAAGGCCGAGGCAACCATCGATTGGATTGCCCGCAAGCACGGTGCACAGGTTGCGGAAAAGTTTGCCCCCGCACAAATTGACGCCAGTGTTGCCGCCAACGTAACCGAGTTGGTGCGCGCAGTGGATGCCACCCACGTAATTAACGCTGTTGAACCAAAGTTTGTGCCAACCATTTTTAGCGGAACTTTCACCGCAGGGGCAAACTATGTTGACATGGCCATGAGCCTGAGTGAGCCACATGAAACCGACCCGTTCCACAAGACCGGAATCAAGCTTGGCGACGCCCAGTTTGCCGTGAACGAGCAGTGGGAACGCGCGGGGCTTTTGGCGCTGGTTGGTGCCGGCGTTGAACCGGGTCTGAGCAACATTTTTGCCCGTCACGCAGCCGAAAACCTGTTCAGTGAAATTGAAGAACTCGGAACCAGAGACGGCGCCAACCTGGTGGTTCGTGACGAAGACGGCAACGAAATTTTTGCCCCAAGCTTTAGTATCTGGACCACCATCGAGGAATGTTTGAACCCACCGGTGATCTACGAAGAGGGCAAGGGTTGGTTCACCACTGAGCCGTTCAGCGAGCCCGAGATTTTTGAGTTCCCCGAGGGCATTGGTGCCGTTGAGTGTGTGAACGTGGAGCACGAAGAAGTAACCATGCTGCCACGAACCATCAAGGCAAATCGAGTGACTTTCAAGTACGGGCTTGGCCGCGAGTTTATTGGAGTTCTAAAGACCCTGCACATGCTGGGTCTCGACCGAACCAAGCAGGTGCGCGTGCGTTCCGGTTCGGGTCCGGTAGACATTGCACCGCGAGACCTGGTAGCTGCAGTGCTTCCGGACCCAGCCAAGATTGGCCCTCACATGGAGGGCAAGACCTGTGCCGGCGTTTTGGTCACAGGTAAAGACATGGATGGCCGTGACCGCGCCACCTACATTTACAACGTGATTGACAACCAATGGGCCATGGATGAATACGAGAGCCAGTGTGTAGTTTTGCAGACTGCCTTTGTTCCGGTTTGTGCCCTTGAACTGATAGCCGCAGGCACCTGGAACGGCCTGGGAGTGTTGGGGCCAGACTCGTTCGAAGCCAAGCCATTCCTTGACCTCTACTCCAGCACTCTGGGCTACGACCAGCGCTGGTATGCCCAGGAACGCTTGCCAGCTAGCCCACTGCGTCACCCATAAGTGCACTAGGGCAAATAGAAAGCGCAGGCCATGGACTACAACGTTGTGGTGATTGGTTCGGGCTTTGGCGGTTCCGTGGCTGCCCTGCGTTTGGCCGAAAAGGGCTACCGCGTGTTGGTCCTGGAGACTGGTGCACGCTTTGCCGACCACGACTTTGCAAAGACTTCTTGGAACCTAAAGAAGTTCCTGTATTTCCCCAGGTTTGGGCTGCTGGGCATTCAACGCATAGACCTGCTGAGCAACGTGATGATCATGAGTGGGGCGGGCGTGGGCGGTGGCTCTCTGGTTTACGCCAACACGTTGTATCGACCATCGATGCAGTTTTTTGAAACCGGTAGTTGGGCCGGAATCACCAACTGGCACAGCACCTTGGAACCCTATTACCGCCAAGCCGAGAACATGCTGGGTGTGGTGACCAACCCATTTGAAAGCCCCAGCGATGTTGCAATTCGCAAGGTGGGTGAGCGCATGGGATTTGGCGAAACCTATCGCCCAACTCCGGTTGGCGTTTACTTTGGCGGGGGAGCGGGCGTTGCTGTCGAAGACCCATTTTTCGGCGGCGCAGGACCGGCTAGGCGCGGTTGCACCAACTGTGGCGAGTGCATGACTGGCTGCCGCCACAATGCCAAAAACACTCTGGTGAAAAACTACCTCTACCTTGCGGAGAATCACGGTGTTGAAGTGCGAGCCCTCACCAGGGTTGTGGACTTTGAACGCATCGATGGTGGCTGGCAAATCCAAACCCGCGCAACGGCCCGAGGCGGTTCAGGCGGCAAAATTACTGCCGACCAGATTGTAGTTGCTGCGGGTGCGCTGGGCACGGCGAAACTACTTCAACGTGTGCGCGCAGCCGGCCACCTGCCCAACATTAGCGATGCCCTTGGCGCCAATACACGTACCAACTCCGAGAGTCTTCTGGGTGTGGTTTCCAATAACAAGAATCTGGACTTCAGCGGCGGCTCGGCCATCACCAGCAGTATCTATCCAGAACCAGACACCCACGTTGAACCCGTGCGTTACGGCAAAGGCAGTAACTTCATGGCGGTGCTGCAAAGTGTGATGGCGAGCGGGGTCAAACCAGACGCAAACGGCAACCACGCGGCCCCCAACCCCGCTCGGCTCTTAGTCGTGACCCTGAAAAACTTGGCACGCCTGCCACGCTTTTACAACC
>Ga0228702_1000320_pt1 | contig 38787 bp, 34 predicted proteins | sample McNCre217_Aug_MG_2_FD_178018 | JGI IMG/M metagenome (GOLD analysis project Ga0228702, IMG submission 178018) | Freshwater microbial communities from McNutts Creek, Athens, Georgia, United States - 20-17_Aug_MG | ecosystem: Environmental > Aquatic > Freshwater > Creek | place: USA: Georgia...
TCGTGATGTCGAACTCGTTCTGTAACCAAACATTGGCTCAATTAGAGCTTTGGGCTAACTCAGCTAACTACGAGAACAAAGTTTACATCTTACCTAAGCACTTAGATGAGAAAGTAGCGTTCTTACACTTAGCGCACATCGGTGCTAAATTAGAGAAGTTAGAGAAAGAGCAGGCGGATTATATTGGTGTAAATCAAGCAGGTCCATACAAGCCAGAGCACTACAGATACTAGGATTTATTAATTATTTTAAAAGCTCGCTTTATAGCGGGCTTTTTTTATTTCAAGAGCGTTTAACACATTACCTTTAAATAAAATTTCTTCGCCGCATTTTCGCTATAGCATCGCTTCTGCTAATTTTTAGTTAAATTTGTAATAACTATACGTACCATAATATTTTAGTATGAAATTATTCAGTCGAATTCTTCTAACCCTTTCCTTTCTTGTACTAGTTCATGCTGCTTTCTCGCAAGCAAAACGTAAAGTGGAAGATTTGAGTGATGAAGAAATTGCTACCTTCTTCGAACGTGCCCAATCCAGTGGCATGACAGAAGCTCAATTAGAAAAAGCAGCCAAAGCGCAAGGTTATACTTCTGCAGATATTGCAAAGATGCGTAGTCGTTTGACTCAATTGGGGGATAGTAAAACCAAAGAAAAGACGTCTACAGCAAAAGGAAAAACCTCATCGAAGAGAAGTGTTTCTGGCAAATTAAGTACAAAAAAAGGAGTTAAAAATGCCGATGATGAGGATACGGAAGATGTTGCGATGGAAGAAGAGGAAATGGGTGATTCCACTAAACTTCCTAAGAAGGTCATTTATGGTGCAAATCTTTTTAATAACAAGAAATTAAATTTCGAGCCTGATTTGCGCATCGCCACTCCAGTTAACTATACCTTAGGGCCAGATGATGAATTGAATATCGATATTTTTGGCGAAGTGATGGATAATTATACTGTCACAGTTAGTCCGGAGGGTACAGTGAAGATTCTGAACTTAAGCCCTATATATGTGAATGGATTAACGGTGGAGGCAGCATCTTCCCGTATCGTTAGTCGTTTAAGACAATTGTACCAAGGTTTGAATCGGCCTGGTAGTGGTTCGTCTGCTATTATTACTTTAGGTAATGTGCGTAGTATTAAAGTGACCCTGGTAGGGGAAGTGGAGAACCCGGGTTCATATACCATCTCATCTTTGGCCACCGTATTCAACGCATTGTATTTAGCAGGTGGCCCTAATGAAAACGGATCTTACCGTAGCATTCGTGTCATTCGAAATAACAAAGTGGTTCGCACGCTAGACCTATATGAATTCTTGTTAAAGGCAGATCAAAAAGATAATATTCAATTAAAGGATCAGGATATCATTCGCGTAGGAGATTTTGATTCTCATGTGGAATTAGCGGGTGAAGTTAGACGTCCGATGGTTTTCGAGGCCGTAAAGGGAGAAACGTTAAAAGACATTCTTCGCTATGCTGGAGGCTTCACAGATAAGGCTTATACTTATTCATTGAATGTGCGCAGAAACACATCGCGCGAATTAAAATTATTGAATATCACGCAAGATGAGGTGGCTACTTTTCAGCCACAAAATGGAGATTCGATTTCCGTAGGAAGAATCATCGAACGTTATGAAAACCGAGTGACTGTGACTGGAGCGGTATTTAGACCAGGTGTTTTCGCGATTGAAAATGGGTTAACGACAGTGAAGGATTTAATCAAGCGTGCGGAAGGTCCGCGTGAAAATGCCTTCTTGAATCGAGCTACGATTTCTCGTAGAAAAGAGAATTACGATCCAGAAATGATCTCATTTGATCTAGGAAAAGTGTTGAGAGGTGAGCTTGCAGACATTGCACTGCACCGAGAAGATTCCTTAACGGTGTACTCCTTGGATTCACTACGCGAAAACCAGCGCGTAAGTATTTATGGAGAGGTGAACAAGCCTGGTATTTTCGAATTCCGCACCGGAATGAAAGTGGCTGATTTAATACTGTTAGCTAAGGGATTCAAGGAAGCAGCAAGTTTTGCGAAAATTGAATTATCTCGCCGCGTTATTACTCACGGAAATGATGATGCGACCAAGGAGAAAATTCAAGTGAAGACCTTTGATATTGATGGCAGCTTAAATATTAGCAACGAAGCAAGTCAATTCGAAATAAAACCATTTGATATTATTTCAATCCGTCGATCGCCTAATTATGAAGTACAAAGAAGTGTAACGATTGAAGGCTTGGTCAATTTCCCTGGTCGCTATGCCATTCCGAAAGATGATCAGAAAATCTCTGACTTAATTTTTGAGGCTGGTGGATTGAAGCCAGAGGGCTATTTAGATGGAGCTATTTTGTATCGCGATTCGACAGTTGTGGGCGTAAAACTTTCTGAAATCCTAAAAAATCCGAATTCGAAAAATAACCTACTCCTAATGGAGAATGATCGTTTAGTCATTCCACGTATATTAGAAACGGTTAAGTTGTCTGGAGGGGTTCAAAACCCGATTGCCATCGCATACGTAGAAGGTTATTCTCTTCAGGACTATTTAGATGGCGCCGGTGGCTTTACGGACTATGCTGATAAGAAAAATGTGTATGTGAAAGCACCTAATGGAATTTCTACCAAGCGTAGACACATCCTATTCTTCCGCGTTAACCCGAAGGTGATTCCAGGGTCAGAAATTGTGGTGCCTGAATTCCCTACGAACATGAAGAAAGGTTTAACAACCGCTGAGGTGATGGGATTAACGTCTGCCCTCGTGTCACTTGCCTTGACATTAACTACACTAATCAGTAAGCTTTAATCTATCATTTCCATGCCTACATTAGAAAATAGTCAATCAGAAGATAACGGGGAAATTTCAATCAATTTTGGTGAGATATTTCGTACGCTTAAGTCCTATCGCATCTTAATTGCAACCTGCGCAGTGTTATTCGCCGCTTTAGGGGCTATTTATTCGTTGACACAGCCGAATGAATATAGTTCGAACGCAAAACTTTTGCCAGAATTAGATTCCAAGTCTGGCGCTGCGGGTGGATTAGGTGGACTGAAGTCTTTAGCTGGATTAGCGGGTGTTGATTTGGGCGGTACTTCCACCAGTTCTGAAGCTATTCGCCCCGATTTATATCCTAATATCGTACAAAGTGCACCTCTTTTACAAGAGGTGTTGAAGGCGAAAATCTATAGTACGAAGCATAAGAAATGGCAAACGGTTTTGGACTTCTTATCTGAAAAGCAAGATACGGCACCGCTTGATTTAGGTGGAGATCCGTCAGATGACGATGAAGTTTCCGATGTAAAATTAGATAAGGTTCCTTCCTCAGCGCTTTCTGCGGATTTAATCAAGTTAAACAAGAAAGAACAAGCTGCTATCAAAAAATTGAGAGCATCTGTCGTATTAGAAATCGATAAAAAATCCGGCGTCATTTCTTTAACGACTAAATTAACGAATGCTGTTGCGGCTGCTAATATTACCTCCTTGATTCAACATTACTTAACGAAGTATGTGACGGATTACCGTACGCAAAAAGCTAGGCAAGAGCTTGCCTTCTTAGAAAAGCGATTAACGGAATCCAGAGCACGTTACGATCAAGCCTTGTTTACACTAAGTGCTTACCGCGATCAAAACATGAACTTGTTCTTGAACGTGGCGAAAGACCGAGAGAAGAAATTACAATATGAGGTAGACATGGCCTATAATTTGTACACGACGATTAGTGGACAATACGAAGAGTCGAAAGTGAAATTACATCGGGAGACGCCGGTATTTAAGGTCCTAGAGCCTGCTCAGGTAGCGGTTCAGAAGGATGGGCCTAAGCGTAGTCTGATTACGATTGGGTTTATGTTTGTGGGGGTGTTTATGGCGTTGGTTTTTGTGTTTTTTAAGACGGTGAATTTGAAAGAATTACTAGGGTAAATCTTTCAAGAGTAGAGATAATAGAGTATAGATGTGGATTCGACTTCGTCGAAGGTAGTTTTATAAGAAGAAGCTCGCGGATGGCGGGCTTTTTTCGTTTCAATAACTCGCATAGATTAAACTTCCTAGATCTTGAACGGATTTCACTTGATCTACCTGCCATTTAGGGAATCCATAATAGGCAGTCATGGTTTGATGAGGATTTACTTGATCTTTATTCCATCGATAGCCGTGGTCCCCGGTGATGATAACTTTAAATTTAGCTGATTTCACTAATGGATTTAGGAAACTATTTTGAATTAAAGCATTCGTGAACTTCCAATAGGAAATGTAATTATCAACGGTATTTATATTACTGGTGACACTATAGTTTTTTACCCCTTTGTACTCATAGGGCATGTGCGGCATTAATAAATGCACATAAATAAAGGATGGCTGGTTAGCTAAGCTTTTTATATTTTCTGCGCCTTTCTCGATTAAAAACTGATTGTGGGCAATTTGATCATTTTGTGATTCATACAAAAGGCGAAGCATGGAGTTAGCGAATATTTGCCTGAAAAAATGAGTCCTAAAACCGTCTTCTTCGTAGAAATAAATCTTAGTATAGGCTTTGGAATTACCTAAATCAAAAATGCCAAAATTGTATATGTTAACGCTCTTTTTTTGAAGGGCCAATAGCAACTTCGATGCTTTTAGGTTTTTGACTGATTCGTTAACATCTAATGGGGAATCCTTTGATTGATAATTATAATTAAAGAGCGATGCCAGACTATTAGCCGTTTTTAGATTATATGAGTAGTGACTAGAATGCACCTGCCAGCCTGAAGTAATTAGCGTGTGATTGAAATTAAAAAGGGAAGAGTCTGCCTTGTTTTTATATAATTCTTCAGGAGAGGCATATTCATCTAAAATGAGCAAGATGACAGGCTTCGATTTATCAGATTTCATCGATTTGAAATGACTTTTACCTTCTTCTTGTCTTTGGTTATCTAAAAAATGAGTGATTATAATGGAGCAACTATAGATGAATAAAAAGGAATTTAGGATAATGAATCGCCCGTTGAGTTTTGGCCTAATTTGAAAGTAGAAACTAAGTAGTAAAAGCCAAATGACGGGAATAAAATACCGGGCTTTTAGGCTGTCTAATTGAATCGTTTGATAATTTATGGCATGTACTAAATAGATGAATGGGTCATAGTAAAAAACGATAAGGAGGGTGGGTAAAAGGAGAATTGATGGATCAAATCCGAATCGACTTAGAATTATTCCGGAGAGTTTTTGATAAACAAAATCAATAAATACCACCCCTAGGATTAACCATAAAAATGGAAGGATAAAGGCACTATTTTGAGTGGCATTTATCAGGTAGGGGGCGACTACTAATGTCAGTAAAATGGAATGGCTAATCGATGACTTTAACTTTTCGATCATTTTTCAAGAAGGTAAAGCGTTCGAACGGAAGTCGCCATTGTCTTTTGTTTCACGATGCGAAACTTCTGCTGAATCAATTTTTCAAATTCTTCCTTGGTGGGATAATAGCGCGGATTATGCTTAATTAATTGAATTACTTTTCGATCGGTTTTTTCAATGAATTCGACTAACACATACTTACTTGAAAATTCACAGAGCATATCGCTAATTAGCTCAAAAGGAATCATCTTAGGTAAAGCTAGATGATGTACTAGCGCTAGCGCCATCACCATATCTGCTTTTGCCCGTTTAAATATAGAGGAATGCTCTTTTCCTAATAGTCCAAAATCCGGGCTAGTCTGTGATAAATCCCCTAATAAGGTGGATAACTTCTCGTTTTGAGTCTCTGTAATTCTACTCTCAATGAAATCGACGCAGTCTTTATCAAATTCAAGTGCGATAACTTTATCCGAAAATTCACAAGCGATTTCAGAGAACTTTCCCGTATTAGCGCCTAAGTCTAAAACTCTCGTAGGCTTTAACTCTTTAAGTATTTCTCTAACGCTATTTTCTTTATCTGCTAGATATTCTGGTGTTTCAATATCTTTTTCATAATAAGCATCCCAATGCGCCGGATAATGATAATAATCATCCCAATTTTCAATGGTGGATTTGATCATTTTAAATACCTCTCTAAGTTTTTCTTTCGTGAAGCCTTTTGAGGTATTATTTTCCCTGCTTTGTTTTAAGTAAGCTTTCGCATGCAGATGCAGGTGTAACAGGCAGGTTATATTTAACCAGGATTTGGCAGGCAAATTTTGACTAATAAAATCCAAAGGTAAGCCCTGGTGACTCGCGAGTGTCAACCTTCCCCAGCGAACACCCTTATAATGCATCAGAGCAAAAGGTCCCAGCATTTCTTCACAAAATTGCCGATAGGAATTCCAATAATCAGGATCCTTAAAAAAGCTAAATGAACTAGTATCAAACAGGATGGCTTTCCCCCCTCTTAAATAAAAATTATAGGGTGTGGCATCCTTTAAAATCATCCCATACTCAATCGCTTGTAGATTAATGTCTAGATAGGCGAGTAACACTTTCCGCCACTGGGCATAACACCATTCAAACGGCAGACTAATAAAATCGATCTGCTCCGGGATGAGTATTTTGTAGGAATGCTTATCTGATGGGTCATTCTCTTGATGCGAAATGAAAAGCTTTTGATCAACTAGTTTTGAATATAGACCTGATTCCATTAAATGGTCATATTCAAGCTGATAGTCTGGATATATATAGCGCCTGTACTGTCCCTCTTTTTCAACGACACGTGCAGCATAGTCCTTAAAAGAAAAGTTATTAGGCCCTATTTTGTTCATTTCTCCTTTTTCGAAAATACCTTTTTGATGAATGAAATGACTCTTTTGTAAAATACAACGATGGTTAAAAAACCGGAGAGCAGGGCTTGAAATAGCAGGCTTCCTGTACCGGGGTCGATGTAGGCTAAGAAGGTTAATATTTTCATAGTGATACTAATTTACGGTAATTATGCTTTTGTTCGAGAGTTTGTCTACATAAAAGTTGAATGAGTAGACAAATGAGAAGCATTCCTCTTTTCCGAATACCTTAAAATAAATTATCAATCATCTTATAAAATAAAATAGTAATTTTATAGACTGGTTTTTTGTCTTCGGACTTGACCTAAATAAAACAGAGATGAAAGCATTACGCCTACTTATAGTATTGATTCTGGCGATTCCCGCGTTTGCCCAGGAGATTCCCGTGGACATCAATAACATCAGCGATCAGCAATTAGCGCAGATTATGGTGCGCTACCAGTTACAGGGAAAATCTCCGGATGAGATCGAGCAGATTATGAAGGCCAAAGGTCTTCCGCCAGAACAGATCATCATTCTTAACCGCCGCATAGCCGAGATGGATCCTTTAACGGCTACTTCTATCAATGCCTATAAGACAAAAACAAAGGACGAAATCACTGTCCCTCGTAAGAAAATTGAAATCACGGGACCTACCTCTACGCCTTCTGCATTGCGTGTTTTTGGTGCGGAAATTTTCGAAAACCAAAACCTAAGCTTCGAGCCTAATTTAACTATATCTACGCCGCGTAATTACGTGATAGGCGTGGGTGATGAGCTAATTGTAGACATCTACGGCCTAAGCGAGAGTACGAAAAAATTAAAGGTGAGTACAGAAGGTTACATTCGTTTCCCTAACCTAGGACCAATTAAAGTAAGTGGATTAACCATCGAAGAGGCGCAAGTTCGTATCCGCGAATCCGCGGCTAAGATTTATACCACCATTACGGCCGGAAGCACGAAAGTGATGGTTTCCTTAGGCCAATTACGCTCTATTCGAGTGACTTTAGTGGGAGAAGTAAAGAAGCCAGGTAACTATTCTGTGTCCTCGCTTTCTACCTTGATGAATGCCTTGTATGCATCTGGAGGGCCATCTGATTTGGGTTCTTTCCGAAAGATTGAATTAGTGCGGAATGGTAAAACGATAACGACTTTAGATTTATACGACTTCCTATTAAAGGGTGATTTATCGAAGAATAGAATTCTGCAAGACGACGACGTGATTCGCGTGGGGACTTATGAGTCTCGTGTGGCCGTATCGGGTGCTGTTAAGAAGAATGCTTTGTTTGACTTGAAGAAGGGGGAGAATGCGGCTGATATCTTACGCTATGCAGGTGGTTTTGCGGATGGAGCTTTTAAAGAGCGTGTTCGTGTGAAGCGCATGGGGGCGACTGGTTTTGAAATTCAATCCGTGAAAGCCGAGGCGCTTGCGGCGTTTAATTTGCATTCGGGAGATACGTTGGTGGTGGATGCTTTGGCAAATACCTACACAAATCGTACCACAATCGATGGAGCAGTATATTATCCAGGTGAATATGGCTTAAATGAGTTTTCGAACTTGAAGGACTTATTGCTGGCGGTGCGAGTGAAAGAAGATGCATCAACGGATCGGGCATTATTGAGTCGTTTGAATCCAGATTTAACGCCGGCATTGTTGCATTTTAATGTGAAGGATGTGCTTGCTGGGAAAACAGAAATTAGTTTGCAGCGGGAAGATAAGATTCACATTTATTCGCTGACGGCTTTACGGGAGAACTATTCGGTGACCATTAATGGCGAGGTGAATCGTCCGGCGACTTTTGCCTTTGCGGATAACATGCGTGTTCAGGATTTAATCCTGTTAGCGGATGGATTTAAAGAGGGGGCGTCTCGTTCGCGCATCGAGGTTTCGCGTCGTCTTTCGTCTAAATCGACTTCTGATACGACGGCTTATTCCATTATTCAAACGATTGATTTAGGTTCATCTTCGCCGCAAGATTTGAATTTTGTTTTGCAGCCTTTTGACATAGTTTCGGTGCGTAAATCTCCTTCCTACCGTTCGCAAATAAGTGTTTCTGTAGAGGGAGAGGTGCTTTATCCGGGTAATTATACATTAGCAGGTAATAAAGAGCGACTTTCAGATATCATTACGCGTGCTGGTGGCTTGAAACAAACAGGCTATGCGACGGGGGCGAACTTATTACGTAAAACGCGTGCGAACCAGACGGCGACGGATGAGGCCTTGTTCTCGTCGAAGATTAATACGATTTCAAATCAATCGAAGCGTAGTTCAAATAATTCTTTTGCGCCTACGGATACGGCGAAAATTGCTTCGAATGTAAATGGATTATTAGTGGACCAAAAACCAGTGGGGATTCGCCTTGCTGAAGCGATGGAGAAGCCAGGGTCTTTATACGATATCATTTTAGAGGAGGGCGATGTAATCAAGGTGCCTAAGCTAACGCAGACGGTGCAGACTTTTGGGGCAGTGAATGTACCTCGCCAAGTTGCCTACCACAGTGGTTTAGGTTTCCGCCGTTTGATCTCAGAATCAGGTTGGTTTGCTCCTAACGCTTCACGTCGTTATGCCTATATTGTGCGCCCTAACGGTGAAATCAAAACGACGAAACGTTTCCTATTCTTCCGCTTCTACCCTAGTCTTGAGCCAGGGGCAGAAGTATATGTTCCTGCTAAGAAAGACAAGAAACCGATTTCAACGCCAGAATACATCGCGATGGGAACGGGTTTAGCTTCTTTGGGCGGTTTAATCATCGCATTAATTAACACGGTAAAATAATGGCAGATAAAAAGACCATCGTTCTAGGGGATGTCATTGAATCGATCAAACGATTCTTTAGCTATCTGCGTTCACAATTTGTCTTAATTGCTTTGTGCGGGCTTGTAGGTTTAGTTTTGCCACTTATCTACCGCGCTTTACAAAAGCCGGCTTACGCGGCTTCTACCACTTTCATTTTAGAGGAAAAATCAGCGACGGGCGGAGGCCTGGCCGGGATTGCTTCACAGGTAGGTTTAGACCTTGGGAGTTTAGGTAGTGGATCGAGTCTATTTACAGGAGACAATATCCTGGACATCATCAAGTCCCGTGTGATCATTGAAAAAGTCTTGTTGACGCCTATTTCTGGGAACTCTGGAAAGACCTTAGCGGATTTGTATTTAGAATTTTCTGGTATGGGAGAAAAGCTGCCGGCTCCGGTTTCTTTTACTTCTCCTTCAGTTGCTCATACGGTGTATCAAGATTCTGTATTGTATGTGATGTACGATCAAATCGCGAAGAAGAACGTTTCAGTGGATCGCTTGAACAAGAAGGGCTCCATCTTTAAAATTATCACAGTTTCTCAGAACCAAGTGTTCTCAAAGAACTTTGCGGAGCGTTTACTGAAAGAGACGACGACCTATTATGTGAATGTGAAGACCAGCACTGCAGCAGCAAATGTGAAGCGCTTGCAGGCTCGTGGGGATTCTTTATTGCGCGTGTTGAATGCTAAGTCCTACAATGCGGCGTCATTCCAGATTCTAGATCCGAATGTGGCCTTTAAATCGATGTCCGTTCCGGCTGAAGTTAGCTCACGTGACAAGTCTATTGTCTTCAGCATCTATGCGGAAGTGACGAAGAACCTAGAGATGAGCCGTATTGCGCTGGTTTCTCAGACGCCGGTAATTCAATTATTAGATGTGCCTAAGTATCCTTTAATGGATGACCGCAAGTCCTATCTATTCTTAGGTTTGGTCGGTTTTATTGCGGGTATTTTCGCGGCCATTTTCCTTTGCCTCTACCTTTATACGGATAAATAATGCGTCGGGTGTTTCTATTGCGCGCTTACGGAGATTTTGCGATAGCGGTGCAAGCCCTGCCCTCATCGGATCAGATCGTTGCGTCCTTGCATTTGAAACCCTTGTACGATGCCTTGCTGTCTCGCCGTTGCATTTCACCACGTTCAATTGACTTTGTAGATTTCGGCATTACCGGTTCACAATTGAACCTTTTTACGAATAAGGACTTTTTAGGTATTGACACTTTATGTCAATTATCGAAAATCAAAAAATATACGCGAGCGAATCCTGGTTTTTCTGACTTTGTGGAGCAAAGTGCCCGAATAGGGCTGTTGAATTTCTGTACGGGCCATTCTTTTCAAGCTCTTTTCGAAACGGGGAAGCCGGTGTATGAGGCGTATGGTTTACCATCACATACTCTCGGCGAAAAAAAGGAGAACATTTTAATCTTTCCGGACGCTCGCCTGAAAAAAAGAGAAATCCCTTCGAAGGTGATAGCGCAAATTCCAGGACGAGTAGTTCGCTTCGGGAAAGACTATACCAACTTCGAAGAATTAATCGATCTAATCCAATCTGCGGATTATATCTACTCCGCTGATTCTCTTCCTTTGCACTTAGCTTACTTGTGTTCTAAGCCCCACTATATTTTATATCCAGAGGGTGGAAAGCTAGACTTCTTTACACCTGACGCCTTAGCGTCTGGTTCTTACAGCACGCTTAACCAGTTTACCTATGTTTAAGCGTGCCTTTGTCCTTTTTGCGGAGCATGAAACGGAGCGTCATTCGCATGTGGAGGCATTGCGTGTTGTGTTGCCTGCTTTAGTAGTGGTGGAGCCAGTATTTCCATCGAGAACACATTTGCCATTTTTAGCGGCTATGGTGGAGAAATCTCACGCACGGACAGGAAAAGCCTTATTGCCCACAGAAATAGGAGTGATTTTAAGCCATCGCAAGATCTGGGCTAAAATCGCTAAAGAGAAAACGAACGAGCACTTTTTAGTGTTAGAATCCGATAGTAGAATCCTTAAACCAGAAATTTTAAAGCCTGAAACTGCAGAGAAATACGACCTGTTTTTCTGGGGAGCCTGGAATGGCTACGCGAGTTTGAAACGATCAACTATTAAGAACGGAGTGGGAGAGCCTTTGATTAAATCGGTTTATGGGGCCTATGGTTATTCTTTGAATTCGAAAGCGGCGGCTTATCTATTGAAAAAGACAGCGCAGGTGGCTTATCCAGTGGATATGTATAAGCGATTTGTGGATCCGGCGGAAATTTCTTTGGGGGCCATCGTGCCGGAAGTCATTTCGACGTGGCGTACATCGGATTCACTGATAAGGAAAGAGAGTTGCGGACATCTTTTGACCGCTGAATTAATTCGACTGATTTTCTATTGCCGAAACACGATACAATCGTACTTTTGTTAATATGAGTCAACCAGCTTCTATCGTAGCCATTACCTGGGACGGGAAATCCAGCCCCATGGACCACATCCATTTCGATGCGGAGCCGGCTTTCGATTGGTTGCTCTACGATTACAGTGGCGCAATAGATGAGGCTCCGATGCCTGTCAAACACTATATTTCGCAGAAATCTGAGTGCAAGGGCGACGTGATGCAAAACATCTACGCCTCTTTACAGTCTACTCCATTAACCTACATAGGGTTTTTAGATGATGACCAAATCATCTCCGTATCAGACCTGAACAAGCTATTTTTCATCGCTGCGTTAGAAAAGTTAGATGTTTTTCAGCCTAGCTTAAACCACGATTCTTATTATAATCTGCGCCAGTTTTTACACAAACCAGGTTATTTGGTTCAAGATACATGGTGGGTGGAAATTATGTCTCCTTTCTACAGCGAGGCAGTTTTTAAGGCTGCAGGACCGCATTTCAAGCATTCAATTTCCGGAACGGGATTGGATGTCTATTTGATTCCTACGATTCAACGCTTAATCGGAAAGACGAAGACAGCGGTGGTGCATGGTGTGCAATTAAAGCACGCGCGTCCGATTAGAACGGATAACCGGGTGTTTTCGAATGGGAAGACGAACATAGAGGAGATTCGCTATTTGCAAGGCGTTTGTAGAGCAATGGCCGCGGAAAAATCGGAACTTTTTGATTCAGAATTTCATTTCCATGTATTGGATAGACGGTATGTGCACGGGGTGCCTTTGGCCTATAAAATCCAACGCATTCCCCGGATGCTTCGCAACTTGTATAAACTGATCGTAGACGCTAGTTACCGCTAATGGAGACCCGGAAAAATGTCTTTTATAATGTGCTGCTAGCAATTTCGCAGGTTTTATTCCCGCTGATTACGTTTCCTTATTTGGCTAGAACCTTAGGTCCAGAACACGTGGGGGTATTAAATTTTGCCGAAAGTTTCGCAAAATACTTCGTTCTCTTAGCCGCTTTAGGCATACCCATTTATGGAGTTCGCGAAGTGGCTAAAGTAGCCTCAGACCGTGTTCAGTTAACGAAAACAGCATCCGAAATTTTCATCATTAATGCCATAGGAACGCTGTTACTAAGCGTAATTTTCCTCGTGTTCATCTTCGTTTTGCCTCAACTAGCCGCGGAGAAATCACTTTTTCAATGGGCTTTGGCCTATTTCATCTTACAAGTCTTCCAATTAGAATGGTTCTTCTCCGGGATGAATCAATTTAAATTCATCGCGATTCGCTCCTTAGTCATCCGCCTCTGCTTCATCGCCGCCGTGTTTTTGTTCATTAGGAACACGAACGATTATGTGAATTATTTCTGGATGCAGGTGGGATTAGCTGTTATTTTAGCAGCGCTTAATGGTAAACGCTTGTGGGAATTGTTGGATTTCTCTAGTCTATCTTTGAAAAGCCTAGAATTGAAAAAACACCTGAAGCCGATGGCTCTGTTGTTCTTGACCATCTTCACGATTTCGGTGTATTTCTCCTTAGATACGATTTTATTGGGCTTTTTAGCGAATAATGAGAGCGTAGGTTATTACTCCTCTGCTTTGAAATTGAATCGACTGTTCATAGGTGTGTTAAGTGCCATTTCGGTAGCGATGTTTCCCGGCTTAGTTAGTTTATACCACAAGGGGGAGAAAGAGGCCTTCGTGTTGCTAGTGAAGCAATGTTTTTACGTGCTCGTAAGTCTAGCGATGCCATTGGTCGTGGGAATCATCACTTGTGCGCCGGAGATCATTCATATCTTGCTAGGAACGGCTTTTGATCGTGCCATTCTTCCTTTGCAAATCACGGCGCCGCTGATTTTGATTATAAGTATGTCGGGGATTTTTGGCTTCCAAATTCTTAGTGCCGTGGGCAAAGACAAATCGATCCTCATTTCTGCATTAATCGGGATGTTTATTAGTATCGTTTTAGCCTTTTTATTAGTGCCTTCGCAGCAGGAAATAGGCGCGGCGATTACCATTTTGGTAACTGAATTAGCGGTTTGTACGGCTTTCGTTTTCTTTACGAGAAAGGAAATCTCGCTTTCAAATTATACGCTGGTGTTTTTCCAGCAACTGCTCGGATTGATTCCGTACCTAGGAATCGTGTTCTTGTTTAAACTCTTCGTGCCTACGCTTTTATTGCGTTTGCTGGTGATAGGGGTATTTTCGCTGGCTTGGTTTGTGGTGTTGCAGCTGTTTATCTTACCGGATACGATTTTCCGGGCGCAATGGAATCGCTTAGCGGATCGCCTTCATAAAGAGGAATAGACTCGCGCGCAGTTGGAAATAAGTCTTCCCGTATTCCGCATATAAATCAATCTGCTCCTGAATTTTCTCCGTCTGCATATAAGGCAAAGTCAAGTTCGTATACAGCCTCTTCATCGCCTCTCTCCAGGTTTTGAAATCCTTCATAATGGGAACACCATCGTACAAGGCTAGATTAAAATCAAGTAGCTGAGATCTCTCTGCTACTTTACCTCCCACTTGCTGATTCGCATGACTACGGTATTGAAAAAGTGTTTCAGGGTTAGCCATTAATGCATTTATGGAGGCAAAATAAAGACCGATCCAGCCATCGTGTAATAGACCTGGCAGAACTGGGATGTCCGTTGCTAACAGCTCAGCATCTCGTTTCATCGCCAAGCCCGCACCAGTCACCACATTATCTACTCGTCTTTCGAAATCGGTCAGTTCAACTTTGCCATAAGGGAATCCGATGATGTCCCACAAAGTCATCCCGAATTGCGTTTCCCCTACTTCGTCAATAATTTCTGCGTTGCTGAATACGGCTTCAGCAGTCGGATTTTGTTCAAAAAAGGCTAGCGTTTTCTCCACCTTGTTTGGCAACCATACATCATCCTGGTCCGCTAAGAAAATAATATCCCCCGTGCTTAAACGTAGGCATTGCTGCATATTCGCTACGGTGCTTAGATTTTCGGTATTAAACTGCAGTTTTATGTGGGGGTGTGCAGCGGCGTAATCCGCCAAAATTTCGCGAGTTCCGTCGGTGGAACCGTCATCGCAAACGATAATCTCGTGGACGGGTAGACTTTGGCCTAAAATCGAATCCATCTGCGCCTTTAGATAAGCCGCACCCTGGAAGGTGATCATGGATACAGATAGTTTCATAGGATGCTTCGAAGGTAGGATGGGAACCTTTGTACTTGAATAACTTCAGAGGGTTGAAATAAAAATGGAGCTACATCGTTCGCCATTTCGTTCATATTTAGGGTAGAGCAATGATTCAAAATGGCTTCCTTTAGTTGTGCCGGGTTCTTTATTCCTAGTTTCTGTTCTAGATAGGAGTAGTCAGGCTCCTTAATTTTGGACAAAATAAAAACAATATCGTAAAAATCCCTCCCTTTATTTCTAGGACGATTTAAAACGGCATAAAATTTCTGAGCTAATAAGGTTTCTAACGGCGTCGTAAAAATCTGCGTAAACACGTCAAACTTGTTCAAGAAGATTAAATTAGGCTCGTATGCGTAGTTTTGTGGTTCGGTATCTAACTGAAGAAGAATTTTTTCTTCCGAGTGACCTGTCAGGCCCAAATTGAATAACACAGCCGGGAAGCGGATGTAGCAATGAAAGGCGCCTTTATACACCGTTTTCATTTCTACCTGATAGCCCTCAGCGCTTAGTTTTAGTATGATTAGATCGGCGAGTTGATCGAATTCACTCGTACTCATTCCTTTGTTGTCAAAATCTAAATCTTCTGAAAAGCGCTGATTCCCATGGACAATTCGCAAGTTTGTGCCGCCTAAAAAGATAAGTTTGGGGGCAAAAGCACTTGTGTATATAATTTCTAGAAGTTTATATTGCAAGTACTCCCGGATGATAAATCTGCCTTTTGAATGTAATGAAATCGGATAAGCCGATTGTATGGAATTATAGCTGAGCATAGTGGTAGGTTTGCTTAAATACCTGTACTCTTTTTTCCAAAGCACGGGATTTAAATAGGCTCAAATATGGCGTAAATTTTTGCCATTCTATTCCTGCTAAAACTTCGGTACTAAATCGAAGGGCTTCCATATCTGCCTCTGTTTGGATTTCAGGATGGAGATACAGGTAATCTAAAATAGCTTTTTCTAGTTCCGCCATTAATAAGGGCTGCTGATTTGTATAGAGTGTTTTGTATCCAAAAAAGAGGCTATTTTTGATGGACCGATAGGTGAAATTACCTCGATCATTCTCATAATGGGATGTTTTTTTTGTGGTGACAGAGGTAGTACTAAAAGTAGCTTCTGGAATCAGCCCATAGTAGTCAAAAGCAGATTCTAAGGAGATGTAGGAGGGTTTGCAAAGCAAATTCGCTACCCTAAATTGAGAGAATTCGGACTGCTCCATTTTTGAAAAACAATACCACTTATTTGATAATTTTTGCAAGTAATTTTTCGCTTGCCATTCCACTAGACGCCTCGAGTCGAAGTGTGGAAATGCTTTATAGATGTCTTGCGTGCTAAATACACCGAAGACTTCCATTTGTTCCCAGAAGGCTAGAAAGCTTATTCTGTTTCTCATAATTGTTATAATTAACAAATATAAGAAATAATATTAGCCTAAGTGTGCATTACTAATATATAAGAGTTTATATTAGTAATGCACACTTTATTTTATGGTCAGAATTCCCCTCTTTTGTTCAGCGCCGGAATATTCCTAACTTTGTTTATGAAGTTTCTTGTCTCGCTTTGTTGTGTTTTGCTGCTTTTAGCATCCGCTACGATGGCCCAAAACGCCATCCCCGTCGGTTTCTCCGACATCGATGAACAAGTCCGCAACCTGCAATTACTGGGCAAAGTAGACGCAAATCAGTCCATGCTCGCGCGTCCCTTTTATTCTACGGGGAAGCAAAGTATGCAAGATTTATATCGTTTAATCGATCCTTCCGCAAACGACTCCATCAAAAGCTATAAAAAAGGGCTATTTCAGGCTATTTTATTGCCAGCTTCTTTGACCCAAAAACTAAATACCTCCCGTCCATACGGCTGGAACGACCAAGCGATGTCGAATTCGAATGGCTATCAAATGCAGGCAAGCGCCGGCATTTACGCCAGATTTAGCATCCTGCACGTGCAATTCAAACCAGAATTTGTTCACACGGGTTCAGCGGATTATGAAACGAGCGATGCCTGGGGTCAAGTGAATCCGTCGTTGAATCGTTTGAGCTTAGGCCAATCTTCTGTTCGTTTAGAGGCAGGCGGGATTTCGCTAGGTGTATCGAACCAAAATCTGTGGTGGGGTCCAGGACATTATTCTTCTTTATTGATGACGAATAATGCGGCGGGTTTTTTGCATTACAGTTTGAATGCGACACGTCCATTAAAGACGCCCATCGGGTCCTTTGAGTTTCAATTAATCTTGGGACGGATGACCCGGGACACCTTACAGGGCTTCGAGAATAACTTATTAAAGCAACGGGATTTGTCTGCTAGTCCGAAGAACCGCCAATACAATGGAATCATTTTGACCTACCAGCCGCGGTTCATGAAGAATGTGTTCTTCTCCGTTTCTAGAGCCTTCCAAAATTACGAGGTGCCCTTGCCGAACGCAAAGTTCATGAATACCTATTTGCCAGTTTTGAATAACCTGTTTAAGAGCGATTATAATGACGATACGCTGAGCAAGGACCAGATTCTAAGTCTTTCTACGCGCTGGTTAATGCCCAAAAATCACGCGGAAGTTTACGCGGAATTTGGCTATAATGATGCGAAACAAAACCTGCGCGATTTGTGGCTTGACATGTCCCATTCCGCGGCATGGGTAGTCGGATTTAAAAAATTACATCCACTGAGCTCTCGTACTTTCCTTTCCCTTCAGGCAGAAGCGACGAAGATGTCTGAAACGCCGTCTTATTTAATGCGTGGTGCGGGGAATTGGTATGAACACGGTCAAGTGTACGAAGGTTTTACGAATAATAACCAGATTATCGCGAACGGAGTAGGACATGGAAATGATGCCCAATCCTTTGCGGTCAGTTGGAACCAGGGTTGGTCGAAAATAGGTTTGACTTTCCAGCATGTGGCGAATCGACCGACGACTACCGCCGGGGGAACTGCGGTCTACACGCGCGCCGTGAAATGGGATGACTATGCCTTTGGTCTACAAGGGGGTTATCGCTATAAAAAACTACTTTTTACAGGGGATGTGAAATGGGTGAATTCGAGTAATTATTTATGGGAAAAGGATCATTCGAAATCGAATGTGTTCGCCTTCATTAATACGATTTTCTTATGGTAAAGTACGTTATAGGCCTCTTATTGCTATCGTGTTCGGTCTTTGCGCAAACGACTTTGCTGGATGATATTAGTCTGCAAGATGTGCAGCGCAATGCGCAGTTAATGAACACGGATTCGGCGAAATATGCGAATCAATCATTCATGATTCGTTCGACTTCGGCGTTGCAGGAACTGGAAACGACAGCCAGTGATAAGTTTAAGTTCCATAGTATTTCGCTGCGCCATACGACCCAAAATAATAGCAAGATGCCTTTTGGGTTTAATGAGGGCACCCTATTCCCGTCAGTCGGTTTTCAGCGTCGCTGGAGTCTAGGGCTGCATTTCTCCTGGAAATTCCTCGATGTGAATCTGCAACCAGAATATGTGGAAGCGGAAAATTTAGCTACAGTTCCCTTTGCGGGAAGTCCGCAGGATGGCAATTATTGGACACGCGTCTTCTTTATTATTAACAATAATATCGATCAATACAGCCGTTTTGGTTACGATCCGATCCATTACTTTTTCCCGGGGCAATCGCGTGTTGCCTTGAAGTTTGGGAATGTAGCGACGGGTGTGTCTACGGAGAATAATTGGTGGGGGCCAGGCTTCAGAAACAGCCTAATGATGACGAACGAGGCCTCTGGTTTCTTGCATTATTTTGTCCAAAACCGAAAGCCGGTCATCACCCCGATCGGAACTTTCGAGGGCAAAGGACTCATTGGGATGCTAGAGAACTCTAGCTATTTATCGCCGGAGGACAAGAACTTTAGACCGATCTGGGCGGGTGGAATTGAGAACAAAAACAATTCAGTACGTATGCTGAAGGCCTTTATCGTGAATTGGCAGCCGAAGTGGGTGCCTAACTTCTACCTAGGCTATTCGTATGCGCATCAAACCTATTTCGAGGATCAGGGTCCACAACCAGGCAAGCCATTTGTAGAGAATCCCAAAATGCAATTAGGGGCTTTCCTTTTCCGCTTTGCCTTGCCAAAAGACCACGCGGAATTCTATGCTGAACTAGGGCAACCGGATAAGCTTTTGGGGCCGGCGAGTTTCTTCGGAGATTCCACGAAGACAGGTTTTGTGATAGGGGGGCGGAAGTTATTTCCTTTGGGCAAAAAACAAAAATCTTATCTGCAGCTAGGCATCGAATTCACGCAATTGCAATTGATGGATCCAGGTTTAGTGATCGATAATACGCAACCGGGTGGCGAACCATTGCGCAATAGCTGGTACACAAGTACGCAGATCCGTCAGGGATATACGCAGAATGCCAAAATGCTAGGAGCTTCCATCGGTCCTGGTTCGAATAGTCAATCCATCTACCTGAGTTATCACCGCGGCCGCAGTTTGCTACGTTTGCACGCGGAACGTCTCGCCAAGAACAATGATTTTTACGTGTATCAATATTACGGTTCTGGTTACGAAAACCGCTATTGGGTGAATTTACTGGCTGGTGTCGAAGCCCAAATCGGGATCACCAAGAACCTGCTTTTAGGTGGTTCGTATTTGTATACTTCGGTGAACAATTACATGTGGGTACGCATCGAGGATGGCATCGCGGACTGGTCTGATTCGTCCACGAAGTCGGATTATACGAACCAGCAGTGGCAGGTTTCCTTAAAATACCAAATCAATGGACGCCGTTAAGAAGCTGTATTTGCAGGCATATTTCTTCGTAATGGCACTCTATGTGTTCTTCAACAAAGGGATTGCTTACAGTTTTTTGGCGGAGGCTTTGTGGGCAGGCGGATTCATCGTCCTGTTTTTAACGCGTAAATCGTATGCTTTCGGATGGGATAAGCGGACGAAGATTTTGGCCTTTTTTCTGGCGGTTACGGTGGGCTATATCGGCTGGGGATTACGTTCGTATGCGCTTTTTGATGTGATTCGTGATTCTTTTGTGATCCAATATGCCTGGTTCGCGTTTTTTGTATTTCTTTTCAAGGATTTGTGCGCGCAAATGTGGGAGTATATCATCAAGATCTATACTTGGTTCCCGTTTTTCGCCTTGTTGAATTTTTACCTCCAAAACTTCTCCGAATTCTTCGAGAACTTCATCCTCTTCGGATCTGTGCCTTTCGCGCTCTATAAATACGGCGATATGGGGGTGCATTTGTTGATTTCATCGTTGGTATTGATGTTGTATTTAAACCACCGATCGATTCGTTTTCAGGTGACTATTGCGGTCGCGATTCTGTTGAATTTATTGATTATCACGGCCTATTCTCGCTCAGGAATGCTTGCCTATTTGATTAGTTTAGGCCTTTTTGTGTTCTATACGAAGCGTGAGGAGATGCGGGTTTTGCTTAAACAATACGCGCGTTATTTGCCTATCATCTTGCTGATTGTATTGCCATTGTATGCGTCTATCAAAGTGAAGGAAAACTTCCAGGGCCGCAAGGTGGGGATGGAGCAATTAGTGGAGAATGTGGGCTCGATGTTTGGGGTGAGTAAGGATGCGACGCTGGATAAGAACAAGGTTTGGCGCTTGATTTGGTGGGCGAATATTATTGATTATAGTATCACGCCGGAATATGCGGTGCAGGGAAAGGGTTTGGGGATGAGTTTAGCAGAAAGTGATGATATTAATACGGATGTGGAGGATTTGCGCTCGCCGCATAATTTTAATTTGACCATTTTAGCGCGTTTCGGCTGGCCGCTGTTCTTGTTATGGGCCTATTGGCTAGTGTGTCTCTTTAAACCTATGTTTAAGCGGCAGTTGAACGATCAGCAGCTGATGATTTCTTGCGTGCTGTTCACTTTTTGGCTGAATGGAAGCTTCGATGTGTTCCTAGAAGGACCCATGGGCGCTTTTCCGTTCTGGACTTGGGTGGGCTTGTATTTTTTAGGGGATTTCTTCCCAGAACCGGAATTGGATGAAGCACCGAATGCAGCATAATAGGGTTGATATTCTGGGTACGCCCGTTTCCTCGCTGACGATGGACGAATTGTTCAGCGATTGGGAGGTTGTGATTCAGCAGGGCCAAAAAGCGCAAGTCTGTATTACCCCGGTGAATTCGATTTTAGCGGCGCGCGCGACAGCGCGCGTTCAAACCATCTATAAGAACGCGGATTATGTTCTTTGCGATGGAGTTCCTGTGAAATGGGCCTCCGAGTTTCTAGGAACGCCTATTAAGCAAAGGATTACGGGTTTAGATGTGTTGCCGAGGATATTTCCATTTGCCTTAAAGAATGATTTCTCCCTCTTTTTGCTCGGCGCTTCGCCGGGTGTGGCTGAAACACTAAAGCAAGTGATGGAGGCGAAGCACCCAGGTGTACAAATCGTGGGAACCTTCGTGCCGCCGTTCAGAGCGGTCTTTTCACAGGAAGAAAATGAGCAGATGATTCAGGCGATCAATGCCGTGAAACCGGATATACTATTGGTGAGTCTGACAGCGCCGAAACAGGATATTTGGATTTCGGAAAATCTAGCTAGCTTAGATACACGTCTAGCCATCGGAATAGGTGGAGCCTTCGAAGTGGCTGCGGGAATGATCAAAAGAGCGCCGGAATGGATGCAGAAGGCCGGTTTGGAATGGTTCTATCGCTTCTTGCAAGAGCCTAAACGGATGTTCAAACGCTATTTCGTGGAGGCACCGGTGTTCATTCCGCTCATCATTCAACAGAAATTTAGTAAGCGTTTTGGTCGCCTCTAAAGAAGTTGATGACGGTCTGGAGGATGATTTGGCAATCTAACCAAAACGACCAGCGGTGAATATAACTCAAATCAAAGTCCACACGTTCCTGCATGTCCTCCGTCGTGCGCGTTTCCCCGCGACAGCCGTTTACCTGTGCCCAGCCGCTAATTCCCGGCAAAACAATGTGGCGTAACATATAATTATCTACGGTATTCATCGATTCGATGTTCAGCGGAGTCGGGTGCGGACGAGGTCCCACGACAGACATATCGCCCATCAATACATTCCAAAACTGTGGAATCTCATCTAGGTTCGTCTTCCGTAAGAAAGCCCCAATGCGCGTAATCCGCGGGTCATCTTTGTGCGCTTGCTGGTAATTCCCATCTTCATCCACGTCCTCACTTTCCTGCACCATCGTCCGGAATTTATAACAAATCAATGTCTCATTATTTAAGCCCCAACGCTCTTGTTTGAAGATCACGGGCCCTTTGGACGTCAACTTAATCAACAAGGCGATCAGCGGAAACAAAATCAAGCCAAAAGTACAGAAGAACAGCACCGAGAAAGTCACGTCAAATATGCGTTTCAAAATACGGTTTTCGATGCGGTCTAGTGGCAAGCGACCCACATTCATCACAGGCACCTGACCGATGGTCTGAATGCTGACAGACGAAGTAGAATATTGCTTGAAATCGGGAAGGATACGGACTTTGGTGCGGTAATAATCACAAATGCTGATGCAGCGCTGAATGGTCGAATATTCGTCCGTAGGTAGGGCAATCACCACCTCGTCGATATAACGCGACTTCAGAATCAAATCCAGCTGGCTGATTTTACCTAAATAATCACAACCTTGGATATTATTCATTTCGTCGTCGATGATCCCTTCCACTTTATATCCGTAATAATAGTATTTCTGAACGGTCTCAAAGAAGTTCTTTGCTGCAGCGGTGGCACCCACTAAAAGCACCACATCGTTCATGCGTCCTTGGTAGAAGGCGGCGTGTCGATTCTTCCGTAAAATATACTTCGTAACGGCTGCAAACAGGAAATTTGCTCCGATGAAATACACGAAAAAGCTGAAATCGTAGGCGCCGGTTGGCTTCAAAAAGAAGAGACTGGAGCTGAGTAAAATGGTAAATAAAATCAGGTGGTAGATAATAAAGATGATCTCCTCGGCGAACTTATTGGAGCGTCTGTCCGCGTATAATTTGGAAAAAGACGAGACAAAATACCACAAGACTAAGGCTAATAAGCCGAAAGCCGGATTCCACTGATCGAGATGTCCTGTGTTCCAAAGCGCCACCCAATACGCCGCGAACACCACGAGGGCATCGTTCACATAGCGAATCAGCACAAAACGATTGGACTTTTTATTCATAGAAATCTTTATCAGTCAAATTTACAACATTGCGCCCAATCCTCCCTAAATTTGTTCATGCTTAAACGGATCTTTTTTTTCTTTTTGACCGCACAAATCTATGCCCAGACGGTTCCGGTGGGCATCCCGGATTATTCGGAAGAGCGTTTACGCAACCAGCAATTGATTTCAGGGGCTTCTCATTCGTTTACTATTAGGCCCGTTTCTGATACTTCAGCGGCTCGACTTCTGCCCGCCACTATCCTGACTTCGTTTAATTCAGATGCCCCCATGGGCTGGAATGACGGTGCGATGATCCCTGCGCGTGGCCTGCAAACGTACCTGACCGCTGGTTTTTTTCTGAAATACAAGGCGCTTAGTCTTCAGGTAAAACCGGAGTATGTATATGCCGCAAATCCGCCCTTCGAGACCTTTTCCCTGCAAGGGGCTTACCGCGCGCCTATGCTCGTTTTGTGGAATAGCAGCGATATTCCAGAGCGTTTTGGGACCACTTCGTATTCCCGTTTTCGTTTAGGCCAAAGTGCCCTCCGCCTCTCCTCCCGCTCCGTTTCTGTGGGTATATCCACTGAAAACCTTTGGTGGGGACCTGGTTTCAGGAACTCGCTAATCATGTCAAATAATGCCCCCGGCTTCTTGCATGGCACATTCAATAGCGTCAAACCACTGAAAACTTTTTTAGGATCCTTCGAATTTCAGTTAATTGGGGGTCGACTGGAAGGCTCCGGAGTCCAGCCTATTTCATCTGATTATGTCGTGAATGGGGTCAACTATTTAGAGCCTAAATCCACGGATGCTCGCTATATTTCTGCCTTAACCGTTAACTACCAGCCGCGCTGGGTTCCCGGATTGTTCCTGGGTTTTTCTCGTGCCTTTCATCTGTATACCTCGGATATGGGGTCTGGTTTGACCGATGTTTTCCCATTTATTCTGCCTTTTGAGAAGAAGAATGCGCCTTTAGAGGATGCCAAAAGACGGGATCAGCTCGCCTCTTTCTCCGCTCGCTGGGTTTTTCCTGCGTCGCATTTGGAGTTGTATGGGGAAGTGGGATGGAACGATTATTCGACGAGTTTTTGGGATTGGTTTCTGTCTAATGAGCATTCTAGGGCCTATTTATTCGGTCTTCGTAAAGTTTTTCCGCAGGCCAAAGGCCGCTATATTCGACTCGCCCTAGAGAACACGTCCATGGAAATGACGGCGGATCGCTTAGTTCGTAATAATGGTCCGTGGTACCGCCACGACTTTGTCCGTCATGGTTACACGAATGAGGGGCAGGTATTAGGTGCCGGAATAGGTCCAGGTTCAAACCTCCAGACTTTTGACTTAGCTTTCGTGCGTCCTCAGACTATTTCAGGTTTTACCATCGAGCGATATGCACACAATATGGACTATTTCTATGATGCGTTTATGAATTATGACCAAAAATGGGTCGACCTTCTCTTTGGCGCCTATTACCAACGCCGCGTCGGGTCTTATGCCTTTTCTGGCAAGTTAAATTTCGCCTGGATGCGCAACTACGAATGGGTACTCGACAAGAACGTGCTAAATACCCAATTGCAATTATCAGTTAGTAGATATTTTTGATCCTCAGGATACCAATTCGTTTATTTTTCGGTAGTTTTGATTTATTAAATCATAGCCTACATGAAAAATTTCTTTATCGTATTGTTAATCAGTGCTTTAAGCTCATTTACCGTTCCTTCAGCAAAGACGATTTTAGTGAAATCAGATCCTGCTGGAGCAGAGGTTATATTAAACGGTTATTTCGTAGGGAAGACTCCAGTAGAAATCAAGATCGACGAGAAACAATACAATTTTCTTTCCATTTCGAAGTCTGGCTATAAGCGTCAGCGTGTCGAATTGAAAGGGATTGATAAGGAAATCGAAGTAAAATTAGAGAAGGAACTCTCTAAATAGTATTCAGGGCTTGTTCTAAGTCCGCCCATAAATCATCTACATGTTCTAGTCCGATTGAGAAACGCAATAAGTTTCCCGGCGTCGTGCTTTGCGGTCCTTCGATGGATCTGCGGTGCTCCACGAGAGATTCCACTCCACCTAGACTTGTCGCCTGTTGAAATAGCTGTAATTTGCCAGCCATATCCCGCGTTTCCGTTTCTCCCGCCTTCACCTGAAGCGCAATCATGCCACTGAAGCCTTGTTTCATTTGGGCCTTCGCAAGATTATATTGTGGATGGGATTCTAAACCTGGGTAATGTACTTTCTCGATTTTAGGGTGCTTTTCTAAACGTTTGGCAAGTTCTAAAGCCGTCGCACTGTGTTCCCGCATTCTCAGCGGCAAGGTCTTTAAACCTCTCGCTAACAAATAACAATCCAGCGGATTAGGTGTTGCGCCCATCAAAATCTGCACGCGTTCAATACGTTTTGCCCACTCATCATCTTCTTTTACGAGCACCGCTCCACCCATAATATCGGAGTGTCCACCAATATATTTTGTCGTTGCGTGCATCACGAAGTCTGCACCAAGGGCGATGGGATTTTGGATGATGGGAGTCGCTAAGGTATTGTCTACGCCTAATTTTATTTTGTGTTTCTGAGCAATTTCAGCTAGCCCTTTGATATCTGTCAAGCAAAGCATTGGATTCGCCGGTGTCTCTGCCCAGATCAGTTTCGTGTTCTGTTGAATTGACTTTTCGACCTTCGCTAAATCCGTCATGTCTACCTGCGTCACTTCTAAACCCCAAGGGCCTAGAATTTCTTCCGCTAGTTTGTAAGAGGCGTAATAGCCTACTTCTGGCATTAAGATGTGGTCGCCGGATTGAAGACATTGGAAAACGGCGTTGACGGCGGCGAGGCCTGAGCTGAAGGCGAAGCCTCGCGACGCACCTTCTAAGGCCGCCAGGCCTTTTTCAAGAGCAGTACGATTAGGATTGGAGTTGCGAGAATACATGTGGCCTTTTGGGTAAGTTCCGTCCAAAGCCCGTTCAAAAGTCGTCGTCAAAAACACCGGCGCCGCAATCGACCCCGCCGTCTCATCCTTCAAGTGACTCCCATGTACCGCAATCGTCTCCTTTTTCATCTATTTATTTTCTCTCAACTTAAAGTTTTTACCCAAATACAAACGACGAACTTGTTCGTCATCCGCTAATTCTCTAGGCGTCCCCGCCTTCAAAATCTTCCCCTCAAAAAGCAAATAAGCCCTGTCTGTAATCGACAACGTCTCATCCACATTATGGTCCGTGATCAAGATCCCGATATTTCTAAACTTCAACTTTGATACGATTGTTTGAATCTCCTCCACCGCGATCGGATCGACCCCCGCAAAAGGCTCATCTAATAAGATGAATTTGGGATCTACAGCCAGCGCTCTCGCAATCTCCGTTCTTCTACGCTCTCCACCCGAAAGTACCTGCCCCAAACTCTTGCGCACATGCGTTAAGGAGAACTCTTCGAGCAAGCTTTCGACCTTTTCTTTTTGGGCGGCTTTGGACAAATCCGTCATCTCTAACACCGCCTGGATATTTTCCTCCACGCTTAAAGTCCGGAATACCGATGCCTCCTGCGCTAAATACCCGATGCCTAAACGCGCGCGCTTGTACATGGGTAAATCTGTTACGTCCAAATCATCTAAATACACTTTCCCCTCATTCGGCTTCACTAATCCCGTGGCGATATAGAAGGAAGTGGTCTTCCCGGCACCATTTGGCCCTAAAAGTCCGACGATTTCCCCTTGCGCCACCTGGTATGAAATGTGATCATTCACCAAACGCTGCCCGTATTTCTTGACTAAATTTTCTGTCCGTAAAATCATGCCTTAAAAATACGAATTATTTCGATGTATTTGCGCTTTGCTTTAGCCCTCTCGATGTGGTTTATATGTGTTGCGGCCTCTGATTGTCTAGAAACGCCCTATTGTGTAAAATATCGTGTGTGGCGAAAGTCGATTTTCGCGCATTGACAGAATGTGTCAATACCTGAAAAGCTCTTTCAATAGATGTGAATTATTTCATCGAAAGGGTGTTTAATTCATTTAGGAAGGAGTCAAGTACACTAGACGATCTCTACTCTCTACTCTATAATCTAGTATAGCACCACCCCACTAACCGAATAGCGAGTAGGCGATGAAAACCAGCGAAGAGCTTGAGATCCAGAAATGGTGTAGGAAACGATACGGCCGGCAAAAAGGTGCATCGATAGTTTTTTCGAAGTCGTATAGATTAAATTCTCTGAAGAGATTTCAAAATCAACTTGGGATGGACGGCCGGAGGAATCTAAGGCGATTTTAAAGGAGCGAACAGGGAGGTCCTCGCCTTTTTTTAGGGTGTATTGTATCAGACCTGGGGAAGATTCATCGGTGTAGCTGAGGGCGTAGGCGGGTTTGTTGAGATCGGCTTCTTGAAAGAGGGCCCATTCTTTGGTCAAATCCACCTGAACCGAATCAATTACCTCCGCTGTGCCATCTAAAATGACCGTCTTTTTTACCGAAAGGGGGGATGAGGAAAGCTGGTTCAGCTCTTTTTTCCAGTCATAAAAATGAGTCGCCGGCTCAGGGGAGCTGGTGCAAGCTATGAACGTGAAAAAAAGTACAATGCTGAGGCGAATCATCCCCCCAAAGGTAAGAAATTTTAGGCGGAGAACACATCCTCGATTGGAATCTTCAAGACTTGGATGAGGAGATAAATTTTAGTGGCATTCGGATAATGTTTTCCAGATTCCCAATAATTGTAGGCGCTTTGGGAAACTCCTACAGCAGAGGCAACCTGTGATTGTGTCATCCGTAGGGTCAAGCGCGACTTGATCAAAACGGTCGAAAAGACGAGTTTAGTTTTCATATGTATTAGTGGTTACAGTGTTATTTTTGATAATATTCAGAGAATAAATGCAAAAACAAAACATAAGTCACAATATAACTGAACTTTATGAAAACACTGATATTGGTGCGCAAAGAGAGTATAAAAAAAGTCCTCAAAAGACAAAATCGGCTTTTGAGGACTTTTAAGACTAAACTTTTGGGAAATTTATTTCACGTTGTACTTGTACTTATAACGCTCAAATAGTTGTGAATGTTTGTTGTCTAAATTCAAAGCGCGACCTTGAATAAAGGCATTCGTCAACACGCTTGAACGCATATCCAAAATATCTCCCGTGCTGATCACGATGTTCGCATCTTTACCTGCTTCGATACTTCCGGTGCGATCTGCAATACCCAAGATTTTGGCGGCATTTAAGGTGATCGCTGATAAAGCTTCTTCCTTTGTCACACCGTAAGCGGCCATGGTACCAGCGTGGAAGGGAAGGTCGCGTTGGCGCCAGTTTCCGTCTCCTCCTTCGAAGCCCATCGAGAATAAAACACCGGCTTTTTGTAACATACCTGGCGTCTTATAGGGTTGATCTACGGCATCATCTTCTGAGGCTGGTAGGCTGTGGATTTCTCCCAAAATTACCGCCACGTTATTCTCCTTCAAAATATCCGCAATCATCCAGCTGTCTGTGGCTCCTACGAGAACGAGCTTGAAGTTGAATTCTTTGGCAAAATTAATCGCCGCTAACATTTCCTTCACTAAATCGCAATGCACGAAAAAGGGCTTGCTTCCATCAAAAAGACCTCTTGTAGCTTCGAACTTCAAGTTCGTACCTGTATGTGTCTTCTCGTTCAAATACGCTTTCGCCTCCTTGAAAAAGGACCGCGCCTCTTCGAGGCGCGCCAAACCTGCCGCCACGGGATCCGCATTCCCACCTCTTCTTTGGAAAGCCGCCGGACGGTTAATCAAAGCCGGCATCTTGAAGTGAATACCATTGTCCATCGCATAAGCGGCATCTTGCCAGTTCCACGCATCTAATTGTACGACGCTAGAAGAGCCAGGGATCATTCCCCCTTGTGGAGTGATCTGCGCTAATAAAACGCCATTCGAACGAACGGTATTGATGATTTTTGAATCCGTGTTGTAGGCTACGATTGAACGAATGTTCGGGTTCATTTCGCCTAATTCCTCTATGTCGATGGTCGACTTCGTAGAAGCGAATTCTACTAGACCTAAGCTAGAGTTAGGAGCAATTAAGCCTGGATAGACTTGCTTGCCTGTGGCATCAATACGGTCTACATCACCTGAAATAGTCACAGGAGTGGCAGATACGGATTTGATTTTGCCTTTTTCGATCACGACCGTGCCGTTCTCGATCACGCTGCCATTACCCATGTGGATTGTACCGCCAGAAATGACGATCGTCTTGCTTTGGGCAGGGGATGGGTGCATGTTTTCTTGTGCTACCGCAGAGAAACCGCTGATAGCTAAGAAGAGTGTATATATGATCTGTTTTTTCATCTTATTTTCTAGTTTTCAGTGTTTGCCCAACGATTCGAAATACGGTCCCAAATACTATTTCCATGGTGGTGATCTTCTTCGCACTCGTTTTCAGCGCGGTAAGATGGAGTAGCTGGGCGAGTCGATGCACCGCCTTTTTTAGCACCAATCATCTTCTGAACTAAACGCTGCTTCTCTGCCTTCAATTCTGCTTGACGAACTAAGTCCGCCGCGCGATCGAATACAACCGCACCGTCTACAATCGTGTGTTCAGATTTGGCATAGATCGATAAAGGATTATCTGACCAAACCACGATATCCGCATCCTTACCTTCCTTGATAGAACCGACGCGGTCAGCGACGTGTAACATTTTGGCAGGATTCAACGTCACCATTTTCAACGCCTCTTCCTCTGACATACCTGCGTATTTCACTGATTTAGCTGCTTCTTGATTCAAACGACGCGCCATTTCCGCATCATCCGAGTTAATCGCCACGTTCACGCCTGTCTTTTGCATCAAGTACGCGTTCTGTGGAATTGCATCCGTCACCTCCATCTTGTAGCTCCACCAGTCAGAGAACGTAGAAGCATTTGCACCGTGTTTCGCCATGATGTCAGCCACTTTATAGCCCTCTAGGATGTGTGTGAAGGTATTTACAGTGAATCCAAAATGATCCGCCACCTTCATCATCGCGTTAATTTCGCTCTGTACATACGAGTGACACGTGATGAAACGCTTGTGGTTTAAGATTTCGACCAACGCTTCTAATTCCAAATCGATGCGCTTACCAGGACCTTGTTTTTCATAGTCCCTAGCGCGCGTGAAGGCATCCATCAACACCTGCTCCACACCCATACGCGTGTCTGGGAAACGTGGATTCGACGTATTCCAAGAGCGTTTTACGTTCTCGCCCAAAGCGAATTTGATAAAAGGATCCCAGTTTGCAAACTTCATTCCTTCAGCGTTTGCGCCCCAACGGAACTTTAATAATTGCGTTTGGCCTCCAATCGTGTTACAAGAACCATGCAAAATGTGGCTAGACGTCACACCACCGCTCAATTGACGGTAGATATCCACGTCATCTGGATCGATCACGTCTTGGATACGTACTTCAGCCGTCACCGATTGCGAACATTCGTTAATGCCGCCGGTTCCCGCTACGTGTGAGTGCTCGTCGATGATCCCCGCCGTCACGTGTTTGCCCGTTCCGTCGATCACGCGCGCCGCTGGATCTTTCAATCCTTTGCCTACCGCCGCGATCTTACCGTTCTTTATCAGTACGTCGCTATTCTTTAAAATGCCCGATTTTTCATTCGTCCAAACCGTCGCATTCCTAATTAAAATCGTTTCTGAAGCCGATGGTTTAGCCGTTCCGAAAGCAGAGAATGGATAGATAACGGATCCTAATTCTAATTTATCCTCCTTCTTCGCTGTTTTCTTCGATGCCGTATCAGCCGCCGCAGATGCGCTTGCTTTCCATGAAACCCAATCGCCGTTCGCTAACTGTCCCGTTCCTGTGAAAGTTGCGTCTGAATAAGTTCCAGTTAAGCGCGTGCGCTTGCCTTTGTCCGCTTTCCAGGAGAAGCTGATGTTGATTAAGGATTCTTTTTGGGAGAAATCTACAGACGTCGTGTCCTTCGCTAAAATTTGCACTTTATAGCCTCCTGGCTCGCCTGAGATGCTTAACGTCGCCTTGTTTGCGCCTAATTGTAAGTCATATTTTCCTGCCAAAGAGCTCCATTGCTCCTTCGCTATCGGATACGCTTCCCCTTGCACCCAGTTCTCAATGATCGTCGTTTTATCCGCGAAAACCGGACCATTTGTGATCACGAAGTTCGCTAATTTACCTGCATCAAGGCTTCCCACTAAATCAGACACTCCTAAAAGAGAAGCTGGAGTCGAAGTCAAAGCATCTAATGCCTTTTGCTCGCTCAAACCATATTGGATCGCTTTGCGAAGGTTAGGTAAAAAGCTGCTGGCGTCTTTTAAACCGTTTGCGGTTAACGCGAAGTTAATGCCTGCCTTTTCAAATGTCGCCGGATTCGTAGGCGCTAATTCCCAGTGCTTCATGTCCGCCACGTTCACAAAACGTGCATCCGTAGGATCTTCTAAATCCATCGCTTGCGGGAAGTCCAAAGGCAAAATGAATTTCGCATTCGTCGCTTTCATCTCATCAATACGTTGGTATTCGTTACCGCTCGCCTTGATAATGTATTGAACACCAAACTCATCACCGATTTTATCTGCACGTAATGCAGACCATTTATCCGTAACCTCGAAGATTTGAGGAAGTGTTTGGATCTCATTAAAGGAAGCTAAAGACAAGTTCGTCCCCTCTTTCGCTGGCTTCGATTTGTACCAAGCGGCGTCTAAGAAGTTTTGGCGTACAAGCGCAATCGAACCCATCAAAGAGCCTGGATAATCCTGCGTAGAGGAACCTTTATTAAAGGAATAATGCGCCGAAGCCTTCTCCTTCAAGACCACTAAATTCTCTCTCTGCTTCGCTAAGCTCACGAAAACACCAGTTCCGCGCGAGATACCGTCCATCTGGTGGCTTAATACCGTTCCAAAACCCAGCTTGCGCAATTCCTTCGCCTTCGAATCATTCACCTCGAATAATTTCGCGTGCGAAACCTCCGATTTAATGGCCTGATTCCAAGAATAAGGGCCTTTCGTGTTCGAAATCATTTGCGAAGGAGACCGGTAATTTCCGCCTCCTGGAGTCACGGCATTCATGCCGTAATCGCTGTAGATATCGATGAAAGACGGATAAATGTATTTTCCGCCACAGTCAATGACCACCGCTTCCTTAGGTACAACAACCGCACCTACGGATTCAATTTTACCATTTTTGATAACTAAAGTCGCCTTCTGTAAAGTCGTCTTCGCATCTTTCACGATGGTCGCATTCGTGAAGGCATAATAGCCATTCGACGGACTTGCGACGTCATTAATCGGGAAAGTAACCTGGGAGATTAGCGGGCTGCTCAAAAAGAGGAAAAGAGCTCCCAGCCAATAGGAGTAGATTTTTTTCATTCGTTGATTTATTGTTAGAGTTTAAAGATAGAAAATTTTTGTCTTGTGCCTATCTTTGTGGACACATTTTGCCTAAGTCAATCATGAATACCGCTAATACCATCGCCCAACTTGTGGCGAATCCTGAGTCGCATGCCCGTTTTTTGAACACCCTTTCCTTCATGGAAAATTCCGGTGCGCGCAAGATTTCTAAATTTGAGCACAAAAAAGAAGTCAGCCTGATCATCCTAAAGCACGCCGCTGAAGAGCATCGTCACGCCTATTATTTAAAGAAGCAAATCAGCAAATTAGTCCCGTCCGGTTTCGAGACCTACGACGATTCGTTTTTGATCAATCCACGCTCGTCTCGATTCTACTTAGATGTGTTAGACCTGCGTGTCAGCCAATATGCAAAGAAAAACCTCGGTCTTTCGGGTTATGACGTGAAATGGGCGGCCTATTTATTAGTGACCTACGCCATCGAATTGCGGGCAGATGAGTTGTATCCCATCTATCAAAAAATCCTCACCGAGACGAAGTCGAAAGTACAAGTGAAATCCATCATCGTGGAAGAGGAAGGTCACCTGGAGGAAATGATTTTTCAGCTAAAGTCTACCTGGCCAGACTGGGAGAAACACGCCGCAGTAGCCGTGCAGATCGAGTCGGAATTATTTCAGAATTGGGTGAGTTCGTTAGTGGAAGAAGTAGCGTAAGGCCGATTAAAGGCCTCTTGCTGCATCTTAAATAGTTCTGCGATGGCACGGATTGTCTTTTTCGACATCCCTTTTTTGTATTTCAAGATATCAGAAACTAGGCCTTCACTGACTTGCAGTTTGCGGGCTAAGTCTGCCGCTTTCATTTTATGTTCTGCCAGCAGAGACTTCAAAAGTTGAACTGGATCCAGATTTCGAAAATGACTTTTTTGTTTATCGTATGTCTCGATCAGTAAAGTCAAGAGATTGATTTCATCTTGAATTTCAGGCGTAATAGAAGAACCAAAGACGAGTTTTTCGAGTACATCGCAGTAGTTTTCATATTGAGAATCGGAGTCAATAACGCGGTATTTCATTTGATTAATAGGTGCTAATCGTGTATTGCAATCCTTTCGCGCAGAGCTTCGAGTAGTCTGCATGACTTCCTATCCAGCAGATGAATAGGTGGACTTGCTGTAGGCCAAATCCGTATTTACCAATCAGTCGAAATTGATTTCCTTTGATATTGAAAATCACGCGGCTTGATCCATTGCCTAAGAGGTCGCTGGAAGGAAAGGTAAATAAAATATCTTCCGGTTTCTCCCAATCCGCGTTTCTGATTTTATCTACCCAATCTTCTAAGGGGAAATAGCAGTTCGTGTGATTAATCGAAAAAAGATAGATCGTCTTTTCTTTAATTAAATGGACTTTCATGTGGTTAGGTGTTTCGTAAAAAACAAACCTAGCACTAATCCTTCACAAACTTAGCTATAAAACTTCACAAAACGTGAACTTCTCCCGTTTTTATCAACAAACTTTTAATCTCGCCGTTCACCTTTACTTTCGCCGTGCTGCCTTTTAGCCCTTTCAGGTGTAAGGACGTCACTTTGCCGTCTTTCCAGCTCATCGAAACCTCGAATCCACCGCGGGTTTTTAGGCCGGAAACAGAGCCTTCAGAAGCCCAAGAGGCTGGTAATGCAGGTAAAGTTTCGATTAGTTCTGGAGTCGATTGAACCAGCATTTCAGCGACTGCTGCGGATCCACCAAAGTTCCCATCGATTTGGAATGGAGGGTGCGCGTCGAACAAGTTCGGGTAGGTGCCACCGCCGCGAGCGTAGTTTACTTTTACGCCGTCTGGTTCTACGTATTTCAAGAGTTCGCGGTACATTTTATAGGCGTGATCTCCGTCGCGAAGACGCGCCCAGAGATTGATGCGCCAGCCTTTGGACCAGCCCGTTGTTTCGTCTCCCTTAATTTCTAAGGTTCTTTTCGCCGCTGCCGCAATCGATGGTGTTTCAGCCACCGTTACGTGCGTTCCAGGGTATAAACCGTACAAATGCGATTGGTGGCGGTGTTTGGGATCCGTGTCTTCCCAGTCGAAATACCATTCTTGCAGGTTTCCTTTTGCGCCTACGTGGTACGGAAGCATTTTAGCTAATGCCTTTTCTAAAGAAGCTTGGAAGGCAGGATCTTTCTGTAAGATTTTTTCCGCTGCGATTAAGTCCAAAAACAACTCGCGAATCATCGCCAAGTCCGCCGTCGCACCGTAAGCCGTTGCTCCCTGGTAACCCGTAGGCGTAATAAATTTGTTTTCTGGAGAGGTAGATGGAGACGTAATCAATCGCCCATTTTTGTCCTCAATTAGCCAATACAGGCAGAATTCTGCCGCGCCACGCATTAATGGATAAGCTTTCGCCTCTAAGAATTTCTTGTCTTGTGTGAACAAATAATGCTCCCACAAGTGGGTCGAAGCCCAGGTCGCGCCCATGGGCCAGTTTGCCCAGCTTGGATCGCCATTTCCGAAATCTCCCACCGGATTTGACATCGCCCAAATATCCGAATTGTGGTGAACCACCCAGCCTGGCGCATTATAAAAGGTCTTCGCCGTGATGCGTCCGGTCTTTTCTAGGTTCTCTAAGAATCCTAAAAACGGCGCGTGCATCTCGCCTAAGTTTGTATTTTCCGCCAGCCAATAATTCTCTTCGGCGTTAATGTTCATCGTGTAATTACTCGACCAAGGCGGTTGAATGTGTGGATTCCACAAGCCTTGCAAGTTCGCCGGAACGCTAGGCGTACGGGAGCTCGAGATCAATAAATAACGCCCAAACTGGAAGTATAGCGTTTCGAGGTAGCTGTCCTTCTCGCCTTTGGCATAACGTCTTAAACGTTCGTCCGTGGGAATCTCCGGCGCATTATCCGCTGGCAAACTCAAGTTCACGCGCTTGAAATACGGCTGGTAATCCGCTAAATGGCGCGCTAATAATTGCTCCGCTCCCTTAAAGCTGGCCGCCTGCAAACGCTTTTCAGAAAGCTCATCTTCGTTCAATCCTTCCTTCGATGGGCTCTTGTCGAAACCATTAAAACTCGTCGCCATCGTCACTAAAATCGTCGCGTCCGTTCCTCCCACCATCTGCAAAGTAGAATCCGTTCTAACCACCTTTCCATCTGCCGATTGAATCAAAATATCGGAGGCAAAACGCGTTCCTTTTGTCTCATCAAACATGATCGGATTTCCCTTCTTGCGAACGTAATTCGGATCCGCGCGTACCGGAGCCGTACCCTTCGCGTGCAAGTGATTGATGGTCGATTTCGTCGCATATTTCAATAAAGAAGTAAAGCGAACCGTGAAATTCAAGCCCTTTTTCTCCCTACTCGTCAAGTGAATCACGAAAACGTTATCTGGATGCGAGAAGAAGTATTCCTTGCGAATTTCGTTTGTGCCCGTGTGATAATGCACCGTCGAAACCGCCTTATCTAAACTCAATTCGCGGCGGTATTCCGTCGGATTTTCGTGGTTAAAATCCACATATAATGTTCCTAGTGGGGCATAGGATTCAGAAAATTTGCCCTGGATTTTACGGACCAAAGAATCCGCCGCTTTGTAATTCTCAAGGCGCAAAGCCTCGCGAACCGCCGGTAAATTTTTATACGCCTCCTTGTTCATATAAGGATCCATCGGTTCCCCAGACCACAAAGTCAGGTCATTCAAAAAGATCTTATCGCTCTTTGTTCCGCCAAAAACCGTCGCCCCCTGCTTTCCATTTCCCAGCACCAGCGCCTCTTCGAAGTAGGTAGCTGGTTTATCGTACCACAATCGCATGGGCTTTTGTTGGGCGAATGTACTAAAAGCAATTAGAGTGAGGAATAAGTAGCGCATAGGTTTATTTTTTGATGGCTAAACGGCCGGTGTAGTCAATTCGTTGTAAGAAAATCGTCTGTTTTTGTTCCGTAAAATACTCGTCCACGGCTTTGCGGCAGCCCTCCCAGTGGCCATAATCGTCGATGATTAAAACGCCATCAGAGCTTAATGAAGGATATAAATGGATTAATTCGTGTTTTGTGGACGAGTACCAGTCTGTGTCCAAGCGCAATAGGGCGATGGGTCCTGCCGGCACGGTTACCGGGATCGTGTCTTCCACTTTCCCCTCCACGTAGTGGATATTTTCAGACGGGAATTTACTGTTTGACATCGTTAATTTAACGTCGTCTAAGTTTGCCAAACACCAAACCGAAGTCTCCTTCTTATCCTGTGTTTGCTCGAGCATTTGGTCTGCTTTTTGGCCCCTAAAATCTACATCCTCCGCCGTAGGTTCCGACATCCCCTCAAACGTATCATATAAATACAAATGACGATCGTTCACCCCGCGATGCTGCAACACCTGCGCCACCATCAGCGAAGAACCACCCCTCCAAACCCCGCATTCCACGAAATCTCCCGGAATAGCTTGGTCAATGACGTAATTCGTCGCCTGATAAAGCGCAAACATCCGCTCCACCGAGGTCATCGTGTAGGGCTGGCAAATCGTATAAAACTCCCAAAAGGTCTTGTCCTGAATATCCGCATAGGGACCGGCCGCTTTGCGGTCGAATTTAGTGACTTTGTAACCGAATTGTTCAATGAGGCTTAGGAGGAATTTGCGCATAGAGGATAATTTCCCCTAAAAATAGTAAAAATTTTGTGTTTTGATGTAGGGGCTTTTCAGGTATTGACAAGATTTGTCAAAATGTAAAATCTCTAAAAAACAAAAGACCCTAACATCTCTGCTAGGGTCTTTATTCATTGAAGTGGTAGATCCCGGAGGGCTCGACCACCTCAATATCCCCTCCAAGGGGAGCACAGATTATTAGGCGAAGTACACTGTTCTTAAAGTGTTACCGCCAGAGGTCTGTGTGGAAACAAAATTGGTAACAAAATACACCTTCCTTTTCTCTTACGATTGATGATTTTTTAACTATTATCAATTACCAATGAAACCAAGCAATGAATTGTCTATCTATTTCAATCTTAGGAAGGTTGAAGGGACATCCAAAAATGAAAAACTCCCTATCTATTGCAGAATTAGTCTGCGCGGAGAAAGAATGAATTACTCTACAAAGTTGAAGGTAGAACTTAAGTATTGGTGTAAGATTTCACAAAGGGTAAAATCAGGCAGCCAAGACAACCTTGCAATTAACAATCAGCTTAATAATCTCTACAACAAGATTACGACTCTTTATGCAGAAAGGTTAATGACAGATAAAGACTTAGATTTAAATGAAATATCAGAGCTAATATTCGAAAGGAGGGGTAAAGGTGCTCGAGAAAAAAGGAACAATGAAAACCCTGAGATTCGTGTCCTGGTTGAAAGATATCTAGAAGAAATTACAGCACGCTTTAATTCAAAGTTGATTGCTTATCAAACTCTGAAATCTTATAGGTCATCTTCAAAAACATTACTGGAGTTTGTTAAAATGTATTACGGGACGAATTCTATTAGGTTGGATAAGATAGACAGAGGATTCTTTTCAGAATTTGAGTCCTTCCTAATGGTTAAAAAGGGGTTGAATGAAAATACTGCAAACAAAGTAGCAAAGCACTTCGATAGGTTTATATGTTATGCTTATGAGAGAGATTGGATAATTGAAAAGCCAAGGTTTAAGGTGACTCTTAAATATAGAAATCCACAAAGGATTGTTTTGACTCTCGATGAGATTAGGCAGTTAGAAGTACAACCTTTATCAAATAAGGATTTAGATGAATTGCGAGATTGTGCAATATTTCAATGCTATACAGGCTTGGCATATTCGGAAATTAAGGCTCTTAACAAGAACCACATTAAAGATATATTTGGCAAGAAGTGGATTGTAATGAATCGCAAGAAAACAGGCACAGAAGTTAAGCTTGTAATCTTGCCAAAGGCACTCGATATTTTGAGTAAGTATGAAAATCATAGCTACTGTAATGAACACGACCAGTTGCTGCCAATTAGGTCAAATTGCAGGTATAACGTTAAATTGAAAGAGATACAGAGACAATGTGGATTTAACACTAAACTAAACTCGCATCTTTTTCGTCACACCTTTAGCAGTACAGTTGCTTTGTCTTTAGGTTTGCCAATGGAGACTTTGAGTAAGTGCTTAGGTCATCAGAATCTTGCCACAACTGCTATTTATGGGAAAATCTTAAATAATCGAATATTTGATGACTTTGAAAAGTTAGAAGCTAAACTGGCGGTAACACTTTAAGAACAGTGTACTTCGCCTAATAATCTGTGCTCCCCTTGGAGGGGATATTGAGGTGGTCGAGCCCTCCGGGATCTACCACTTCAATGAAAACAAGAACCCTTTCTATTTATTTAGAAGGGGTTTTTTGTTAGGTAAAAATGGGTTTCAGAAATTACTGTTACCAGTTTTGTTTCCATATACGCATTTTCTTC
>Ga0228702_1000321_pt1 | contig 38674 bp, 36 predicted proteins | sample McNCre217_Aug_MG_2_FD_178018 | JGI IMG/M metagenome (GOLD analysis project Ga0228702, IMG submission 178018) | Freshwater microbial communities from McNutts Creek, Athens, Georgia, United States - 20-17_Aug_MG | ecosystem: Environmental > Aquatic > Freshwater > Creek | place: USA: Georgia...
CAACCACCATAGAGGGCAGGGCCAAAGTGCTATGCCAAAACTAAAGTGGCGCGCGGCTAGCATCGATGCGCTGAAATCCGAGCGCGGAGCGGTTGCCGCCATTTTTGCCATCCTCCTCGGCGCGGGTGCCCTAATGCTGGTACTGGGGTTGGTGATTGACGGGGGCATGATCTATGCCCAAAAGAAAAACGTTCAGGCCGCGGCCGACGACCTTTCTAATGCGCTTGCCCAGCATTGCGCCAAGAGTGCCGCAAACTCGGACTGCTTCAACGATTCATTCGCCATCCAGGGAACCACATTCAACAACGTGGCTGCCACCCTTGCCGGCGCTGATGCTACTGCATCAATCGCCAATCCAAAGGGCGGCGGCATTGTGATATCTAATGTGTGTGGCAAGTCCGCAATCTGGGCTGGAATGCCGGGCTGCGCCAGCCCTACCGGTGGAACGCGTGATTGTCAGAACGACCTCGGGTCACTTGGTTACGCCAACTGGGTGCGGGTCTACACATCAACCGACCCAACCGGGTACTCGCCAATCTTTGCCAATTTCATGGACCCTAACCCCAGCAAGTACATCGAATATGCCTGCTCGCAGAGCTATTGGGGTCAAGCTGCCAGCATTCCCAAAGACACCAGTTCGGCCCAGCTTCCATTTGCAATTGGCATCTGCGACGCCCTGGGTGCAAACGCTGGAACAGTCATTCAGTTGGTGGGGGATTCAGGCTCCTCAACCGCATGCGCAAGCTACAACGACCGCCAAGGTCGCAAGTATGCAGGCGGGGTTGGAACCTACCCAGGTGCCATAGCTAGCGCTCCAAAAACCGACGGCACCGTGAACGGTTTTGTGGCCTGGAACACTACTCAGTCGGGATCCGGTTGCTGGACTATTGGTTCAACCTGCACCACTCAAACGTTGGCTGCCGAAAGAGCAGCCAGCAGCAACTACCCGCTGGGTATTCCTTACTACTCGGTGGTGAACACGGTGATGAAGAATTCACTCGGAAAAACTGTGCTGATCCCGGTTGTGGACAAGAACGCCGGCGGCTCTTATGTGGTCAAAAGTTACGTGGGCTTCACATTGCTTGGTTACCGCATGACCACAACCACCACGCTCACCGCAACCAACGCCCAAAAGACCTACACCGATAAGTTCTCAAACACCGTGACCATCAGCTGGGGAACGGGTTGTCCAACCCCTACTTCAACCAGTGCATCGTGCATCGCTGGCATCATCAATCCCCGTGTCTATGCGCCTTATGGACAATTTGCGGGCATAAGTTTGACATCAAACGCAGGTGTTCCAGACTTTGGCTACTACATCCAGAGGCACATTCCTTAGGGGCAGGGAGAAACCATGAAAGTGTCCAAACTCTCTTACGTGATCGCGGTGCTGTTGGCCGTGATTGCCGGAGTGGCGGTTTACTTTTACCAAGTCACTGCCGATCAGCGTGCAATGGCCGGCAAGGAAGCAACCACAGTGGTGATTGCCAAGCAAGACATTCCGGCAGGCACCAAGGTTGCCAACGCGCTTAGTCAAGGCTGGTTGAGCCAGCAAAGCTATCCAGTTGCTGCGCTGCCAGAGGGCACGGTTTCAACCATCGATGACAGCAACTCGGGCCTCCTGTTGAACCATGCCATAACTAAAGGACACCTGCTGTTGCAGGCGGAGCTGGGGGACACGGCTTCCGCCACCAGCCAACTCAAAGTTCCCGAGGGCAAGATTGCCATCAGCGTGAACCTGGATGATCCTTCGCGCGTTGCTAACTTTGTGGTTCCGGGTTCGCATGTTGTGGTGTTCTATACCAACGGCTCAAATACCAAACAGAGCGTGCTGCTCCCAGACGTTGAGGTACTTGCGGTAGGTGCAGTGAGCACCGCAAACGCTGGGGCTACCCCTCAGCCAGTCAGTTCGCTAATCACCTTGGCGGTTGACAATCTGATGGCAAAGAAGATCATTCTTGCTCAGCACAACGGCAGTCTTTACTTTGGTTTGATCAACCCTGACGCAGTAATTGATCCAGGTAACACGCTTGACGTGAAGCAACTTCCCGGCGGAGAGTCCAAGTAATCATGACAGTTATCTTGGGTGAAACCGCTGGCGGTGCGGAACGATACCGACTAACCCTTGGCGCCAAAACACCCGTTGTTAAGAGTCCGCGCGAGCTGCTGGATTACATTGATGAAAACCCGGACGAACTCCTGGTTGTTGTTGGTGCCGAGACCACGCTGAAGGCAGCACTGGAGATCGCCAAGCACTTCCGTGCGGTTCGCCCGGCGCTTGGCGTAATTCTGGTGCGCCAACGCCTTGAAGTTTCAACGCTCAGCAAAGCCATGCAGGCCGGCGTGCGCGAAGTGGTTAGCGCCGACGATGCAGCCGAATTGTTGGCCGCAAGCAAGCGCAGCCTCGAGGTGAGCGAAGCGCTCGCCGACAAGCAGGTTGACGCCACCGTCATCCGCCGTGGCAAGTTGATTCTGGTGTTTAGCGCTAAGGGAGGTTGTGGCAAGACCACACTCTCAACCAACTTGGCACACGTGCTAGCCAGCGACCCAGATAAGTCGGTGTGCCTAGCTGATTTTGACCTGCAGTTTGGTGACGTTGCAGTTGCAATGCAGTTGGAACCAACCAAAACCATCAGCGATGCCATTCGCATGGAACAGAGCCTGGACCTGCAAGGTATTCAGAGTTTGGTTACCCACGTTAAGCCCAACTTGGATGTGTTGATGGCTCCTCTTGATCCGGCTGACGTGGAGTTCATCACACCCGACTTGGCCCAGAAGATTTTGCGTGGCCTCAAAGACAGCTACGACTACGTAGTTGTTGACGCGCCACCGGCTTTCACCGAAGTGATTTTGCGGGCATTCGACTTGGCCGACCGATTCTTGCTGCTAACCACTCTGGACACTCCGAGCCTAAAGAACCTAAAGGTGACGTTAGGAACACTTGCTGCGCTAGGTATGCCCAGAAACAAGTGGCACATTGTGGTGAATCGAGCTACCGCTAAGAGCGGAATCAGCCTTAGCGATGTACAAACGGCTATTGGGATGGAGATCTCTGCAACCATTCCAGACTCCGAGTTTGTGCCAATTGCCATCAACCAAGGGCACACGGTAGTTGAACTTCAACCAGGACATGCCGTGGCCAAGGCATTCAAGCGCATTGGTGAAGACATCACCGGTGGACGCCTCATGATGCCTCCAAAGAAATCCAAGTCAAAGCCTGAAACAAAGCGCGGATTCTTTGGCAGGTCAAAGAAGAGTGCCGGATAACCCATGGGGCTTTCGGATCGCCTGAACCGCACGGAGCCGAATTCTGGAGCGGCACCGTATTTACAGGCCGAGACTCTGAGATCCATTGCCGGTGCTGGCAAAGACAAGGTTGAGTCTTCGCAAATCCGCAACGCCATTAACGATGAGCTAAAAGAACTCATTGGCAAAGCGCTTTATAGCGGCGAGGTGGATCCTGAGACTTTGCAAAGCACCGTATTCAAAGCAATATCCATTGTTATTGAACGATCCGACTACCCGCTAACAGACGCCGAACGTGCCGAGTTGGTTCAGGAGGTCGTTGATGACATCCTGGGTAATGGTCCGTTGGAGCAACTCCTACGTGATCCCGAAGTCACCGAAATCATGGTTGCCAGATTCGACACCATTTATGTGGAACGGTTCGGCAAGTTGGGCGCAACAACCCTCAAGTTTGAAAACGAGGAGCACCTTCGCAAGACCATCGACCGCATAGTTGGCAAGGTTGGTAGGCGCATCGATGAATCTAGCCCGCTAGTAGATGCTCGTCTCAAAGACGGCTCGCGCGTAAACGCAGTGGTTCCCCCAATCGCACTTGACGGCGCAACTCTCACCATTCGTAAGTTCTTCAAAGACCCATTCACCGTTCGCGACATGGTGAACTCGGGAACGCTGAGCGTGAACGCCATGGACTTTTTGCGCGCGGCCGTTCAGGGGCGCATGAACATAATCATCAGCGGCGGTACCGGTAGCGGTAAAACCACCACGCTAAATGCGGTAAGCAGTTTCATTCCCGAAGACGAACGCATTGTGACCATTGAGGACTCGGCCGAGTTGCAGTTGGCAAAACCACACGTGATTCGAATGGAAACCCGGCCGGTCAACATTGAAGGAACCGGCATGGTGACCATTCGCGACCTGGTGCGAAACTCACTCCGTATGCGGCCCGACCGAATTGTGGTGGGCGAGGTGCGTGACGGCGCGGCGCTGGACATGCTGCAGGCGATGAACACCGGACACGACGGATCGCTGACCACCGTTCACGCCAACAGCACCACCGATGCACTTTCGCGTTTGGAGACCATGAGCCTAATGGCCGGTATGGACCTTCCGATGGCCGCAATTCGCGACCAGGTTTGCCGAGCGGTTGACCTGATTATTCAACAGACTCGCATGCATGACGGCAGCAGGCGAGTAACTGCGATCACAGAAGTATTGGGCATGAACGAGGGCCAGCCAGAGCTGCGCGACATTTTCACTTTTGCGTACAGCAAAGACAAAGACGACCCCAAGTTGGGTCAACTAGTTGCCACCGGAACAGTTCCAAAGTTCTTGGACCGTTTGGCTCAGCGCGGTGTTGATCTTGACAAGGCGGTGTTCAAGAAATGATAGAGATTCTTGGCGCGGTTCTTGTGGGGCTTATGGTCTCGGTTGCCGTTGCCGCTATTCTCATTGCGCTAGTGAACGCCAACTTCCGTTCCGCAAAGGAGCACAGGCTCGACCGCGTTCTTGCCAGTTACTCTCGCGAGTTAGGCGCGGGCGAGGCGGCCGAGTTGGCGGCAATTGCGCCAAAAGGTTTCCGGCCTGAGCTCTACCTCAGGTGGGAAAGAGCCATCGATGAAAAATTGGCGGCCGCAGGCATTGCGTTAACGGCAACGGTTTACATCTGGTCGTCAATTGGCGGTTCTCTGCTCACCTTTTTGGTAGGCGCTCTGGGCATTGGTTCGCCTGTTATCGGTGGATTACTGGCGGTGATTGTGGCCTTTTATTTCCTGAACGTGTTTCTGAGTGCCCGCATTCGCAGCCGAGCCAACAAGTTTGCCATGGAGTTGCCGGCGCTCCTGCAGATTGTGGCCAGCGGTCTCCGTTCCGGCCTAACCTTTGATGCCGCACTTAGCGCTACCGCAACACAGGACAAAGGCGAGGTGGGGCGCCAGCTGCGACGGGCGCTTACCGAGGTTCAGTTTGGTTCAACTCTTGAGGACGCACTAAAGCGAGTCTCGGTGCGCATGAGTTCCGACGACCTGAACTGGTTGGTAATGGTTCTTGAGATTCAGCGTGAAATGGGCGGGTCCCTCAGTGGAATCCTGGATGGCGTTGCAGCCACCATCAAAGGCCGTGCCGAAGTGAAGCGCGAGATAAAAGTGATCTCGGCCGAAGGACGAATGAGCGGTTACGTGCTTATCTCACTACCGATTTTTTCGATGGTTGCACTTTTCCTGATTCGTCCCGAATATGTGAGCTTCTTCTGGACGGACCCGATTGGTTTCATCATGTTTGGCGGATTCCTACTCCTCATGGGAATTGGTTGGGTATGGATGAACAAGGTGGTGCAGGTTCGTGTTTAGCTCCTTGTTGCCTATTGCCAGCGCCCTGTTGGTGGCGCTCGCTGTTGCCGTGATTTCCATGGCTCTAGTTCGCGGGCTTAGGGGCGAACCAAAACGACGCGTCATTGAGGCCATGCCAAAGTACACGGTTCGCGGCTACCAAGATGAGACCCCGGCGGTCTCCGAAGACCTTGGATTGCTGGCTCAGCTGGGTGCCAACCTGGTGAACAACAAGTACCGCATTTGGTTGGTGCAAACGCTGGCACGCGCCGGCCAACGTGGCCCCGATGCCTTGAGTGCGCTGCTTGCCAAAAAGGTGACCTATGCAATCATCGGTGCGGCTTTTGGTCTGCTGTTTTTGAGCCAGGGGATTGTTACAGGTTTGATTGCCATTGTTCTGGTTACGGCGGCCGGTTTTGGTCTTCCCGACCTACTCACGGTGAGCGAGGGTCAGACTCGTGATCAGAACATGGAGTTTGCCCTGCCAGACGCCATTGACCTGCTCAACCTTTGCGTTGAGTCGGGACTAAGTTTTGAGAACGCGCTGGCGCGAGTTTCTGTGGGTCTGAATGGTCCGGTTGCCGAGGAGTTCGGCGCGCTCATCAACGAGATGCAACTTGGCAAGAGCCGCATTGAGGCAATGACCGCCCTGGCCGAAACCACTCGAAGCAAGGGTCTGCAGCGTTTCATAACTTCGCTATTGCAGGTGGATCGTTTGGGTGTTCCAATTTCAGGAGTGTTGTCTGAGCAGGCAGCGGAGATGCGGGCGCAGCGCAAAGATAAAGCGCGCGAACAGGGTCAAAAGGTGACCATCAAGATTTTGATGCCGCTGATGTTTTGTTTCTTGCCAGCGATGTTTGTTGTGATCCTGGGGCCGGCCGTGTGGCAGCTGGTCCAGGCGTTCAGCAAGATTTAGACGTTACTCGTCTTCTCCCGAGCCCGCAGGGCGAAGCCCCTCCAGGTGCAGCAAAACTTGAGGGTTAGTCTTCGCCTATATCTTCATTCCAAAGCGTTGGATTCGCCTCGATGAAGTCGGCCATGAGCTGAATGAGGGTTGGGTCGTTCATAACGTGCAGCTCGGCGCCGTGCTCGGCAACCCAGTCTTGCCCACCCATGAAGTTTTTGTCGTCTCCCACAAGTACGCGACCAATGCCAAACTGGCGAATCAAACCGCTGCAGTACCAGCAAGGGGAGAGGCTGGTTGCCAGGGTAACTTTCTTGTAGCTGCGCTGGCGGCCGGCGTTACGAAACGCACTGGTCTCGCCGTGCATGGAGGCATCGCCTTCCTGCACACGCAGGTTGTGGCCGCTTCCTAGAAGACGACCTTCCTCATCGAACAGCGCGGCACCAATTGGGATACCGCCTTCGGCGAGACCCAAGTGGGCCTCGGCAATGGCAACCTGCATCTTCTCTTCGTCTGTGGCGAAGATCTGACCTTTGTGAAATTCCATTGCCGAGGCTCCTCTTGAGCTAGTGAATTACTTCTTGGTAGCCGACTTGAACAGCAGTGCGTAAAGCGCAGATGCCAGTACAAAGCCAACCACTGGGGTTACGTCGCCTAGGTTCCACTGGATAGCCAAAGGACCTGCGTATAGCGACTGGTTGCAGAAGCCCCAGATGGAAACAACCATGGCAACAACGAATGCAACCGGGCCAGCCCAGTTCTTGTTGTCGTCGAGGTTCTCGTCCACCTTGCGACCGCGGAGCAGCCAGTCGGTGAAGACAACGGCGATCCATGGAGCAACCCAGTACGAAACAACCAAGAGGAAGTTCTCAAAGTTGCCAACGAAGTCACCGATGATTGCCGAGTAGGCGGTGATGGAACCGATGATGCCGGCGAGGGCAACCATGATTGCACGACGGGTCTTGAAACCAAGGTTGAAGCCCATTGCCAAGAACGACATGGCACCCGAGTAAACGTTGAGCACGTTTGCGCCCACCGAACCAACAGCAATACCAAGCAGAACCAGAGAAGCCAGAACCTGGTTACCAAGCAATCCGGTGAAGTTCTCGGTTGGGTTGCCAGCAGGCGAAGCAACGGTCCATGCAACAGCACCAACAACCATCAACAGGGTGGTGGCGAACCAGTTACCAAGACCAGCGGCCCAACCAAGCTGACGCGAGTTGGTGTTCTCTGGAAGGTAGCGGGTGTAGTCCGAAGCGAATGCGGTCCAACCGGCGGTGTAGCCGTAAGCTGCAGCTGCGGTCAGGGTGAAACCGGCCAGGCTGAAAGCGCTGGTAGGTGCGTCTGGAACGAATGGTGCGTGGTCCTGAGTCAGGGCGTAGTTACCCTTCGATAGAACAATGATCGATGCAATGCCGAATACAACCACCAGGTAGTAGAACGCGTAACGCTCAAACTTCTGAATCAGGTTGTGGCCAACGAATGCGATACCGATCTGGGCGATAACGATGATTGCCAAAGCAATCTTCACGTCCATCTTGGTAAGTGCGGCAAGCGCGAATGCACCCGAAGTGCTGTTCACTGCGAACCAGCCGATACCTGCAACCAGGGTGCTGAGGCCGGCTGGAATCAAGTTTCCTAGCTTGCCAAAAGCACTGCGGCTCAGGATCATCTGTGGGAGACCGCGCTTTGGTCCCCAGGTGCTCAAAACACCATGGGTAACAGCGGCGAGAGTGTTTCCAACAACCACCGCGAGAATGGCGTGCCAAACGTTTAGTCCAAACACAATCACGGCCAGGAAGCCGATGAATACGGTTGCGAACTCTAGGTTTGGAGACGACCAAACAGTGAAGAGGTGCCACGCTTTACCGTGGCGCTCACCTGCGGAGATCGGGGAAACGTCGTTTGTTTCGATTGAGGTTGCCTTAGCAGAGCCTGAGGTGTTATTTGTCATGACCAAACTCTATTGGTTATTCACTTTGTAAAATCCCTATTTGGCTTGATTCGACGCGGTTTTCAACCACATTTGTATCAAGTAGAGGTCGAAGGTTTGCATGGCCTTTTTTGAGGGTGCAAACGGGTTGCGAATGGCAATCATCGATGAATGTTTTAGGGTTTAGCCGTGCCCAACTTTCCAAGCCCGCTGGCAGCGCCGCTGAACACCGAGCGCCTCGCGCTTAGGCAGTTGGATTTGCCTTGGTTGGACGAGGTTGAGGCCATGGTTAATGAACCAACCTCGCAGGCTCTCACGGCAACCACGCAAAAGTTTTCTCGTGCCGTACTCCACGACTGGCTTGCCACTCGAAAAACTCAAACCAACCGAGCGGACTGGGCCATTTTGCACCAGGAGTCTGGTGAATTTTTGGGTGAGGTTGTGCTCAACGAATTTGATGCGAAAACCAACTCCATGAACTTGCGCATTTCACTGGCGGATCCGCGTTTTTACAACCAGGGTTTTGGAACCGAGGCAATGGAAGCGGTACTTGGGTTTGCGTTCGACACGTTGTATCTGGGCAAAGTTACCCTCAGCGTTCTGGTGAACAATCCGCGTGCCATTTCGGCATATAAGAAGCTTGGATTTATTCCGGGCAGGGAATACAACGATGGACAGTTGCACGGCGTGAAGTTCCGCTTTTTGCGCATGGCCGTGAACAAGCTGCAATTCATCGATGCAATTTCACAGCGCGAAATGGCAAAGCATTTGGTGACCGACCCTGCGGCACCAAACTCGTGGAGTTTCGCATTCGATTCCGGAAAACGCAGGGCCGGGCTTTGCGACTACACCAATAGGCGAATCTCACTGAGCAAGCACCTGGTGCTGCTTCACACCGTGGATGAGGCCAGACAGGTGCTCTGGCACGAGATTGCGCACGCGCTGTGCGGCAAAGCAGAAGGGCACGGCAAGGTGTGGCTGGCAACGGCCAAGAAACTCGGTTACCGCGCGGATAAATTCACTGGCAACAAGATTGCGGCCAATACTGCACGTTGGGTTGGCGAGTGCCCTGCGGGACATGAACACTTTAGGTACAAGCGACCAACCAGGCCGCTGAGCTGCGGCATTTGCGGCAAGGGCTACAGCAAGCAGTATTTGATTCGCTGGACCGAGCGGGCGTAACGGCTACTTCCAGCTCACGTAAATGGCCAGCATGGTCACCAGAAAGCCGGCAAAAAAGTTGAGCCAAATGAAGCGGCGCCAACCCAGGTTTGCCACTTCGCAGGCTTCGTCTTTCAGGTTCCAAAATGGAGCCACAATCCAGAGATATGGAATGGCAGCGATGGCGGCCAGCGGAATGGGCCAAGCTCCGGTGAGCAGAATGCAACCGGCAAAGAAGTAGGCGGCAAAGGCAAAACGCACGGTGTCTTTGGCGCCGAACGATGTGGCAATGCTGGCCAGTCCGCCTTCGCGGTCGGCTTGAATATCTTGAACCGCACCAAAGGCATGCGAAGCCATTCCCCAAAGAGTAAATGCGCTGATGATCTTGATCACGCCACCATCTTTGAGGTCGGCACCGGCCATGGCTAGTCCAACAATCATTGGCCCAACAAAGTGGCTGGCACTTGTGATGGAGTCGAGTAGCGGAATCTCTTTGAACCTGAGCTTTGGTGCGCTGTAGGCAATCACCGCGAAGAGAAAAAGAGCTAAGAAAAGTCCGCTTGTAAGATTCCCGGCCGCAAACAGGTAAACCGCAAAGGGCACCGGTAGCAGGAATGACCAGAGCAGAGTTGGCTTGTGCCATTTCTTGTCAAGAATGGCACCCTCTATGCTTCCTTTGCGTGGATTGCGCAGGTCGCTCTCGTAGTCGAACACGTCGTTGATGCCGTACATGAGCAGGTTGTACGGAATCAGAAAGAACAGGCAACCCACCCAGAACGTGAGGTCGAGGCGACCGGTAGCCAGGGCGTAGGCGAGGCCAAAAGGGTACGCCGTGTTGATCCACGAGATTGGCCGGCTGGCCCAAAACAGCTGGCGCAAAAGTGCCATCGGTGCAATTGGGTTTGCCTTGGCGATGCTTGAACTCACGCCTTAATCTTGCCCCAGATTGCGGGAATCAGATACGCGCCAACCACCGCGTAGGCAAAGTCTTCAATGGGTGCAAATCCCAAACGCACACCGATGATTCGCTCGGGGTCGTAAGTCACAATGCCCAGGCCCACAATCAAGTTGTCAAAAACCAAAGTCAAGGCAAGCACCAGACTCATTGAAAGCCACACCGGACGGCGACTGAGTGCCACAATATTGTGCCGTAGCACGGCCCAGGCGATCCAGGCAAAAAGCAGATTCAGCATCACGTAGTAGAGGTTCATTTTTCACTCCGCTCGGCACGCGCAAACCACAAGTTGGCAACCAGTACCAGGTAGCAAAGCAGAGTGAGAAAAAGCGGCTCTTCAACTGGCAACTGGGGAGCCAAATCTAAGCCCACCAAAAAGCTGTTTTGGCCTTTCCAAAAAATGCCGAGCCCAATGCCGGCAAGATCCCAAACCAAAAAGAACAAAACCCCAAAAAGAACGGTGAGCAGTGTGCGTTTAGTTTGCACAAACAGGGCTAACTTGAAACGCGCATCGATGATTGCAATTCCCGCCAAACCAACAAGAAGCCCAATCAGATACGCGCCCGGCATTGCTACCGAATGCCCTTCCAGGCTTTGTCGCTTTGCGGGGTAATGGGCTCGGCCATTGGTCCGGCGGAGGAGTCGCCAACCAGGCGCTTGTAAACCAGTTCCGCGCCAATCAAGCACATGGGCAGGCCAATGCCCGGAACCGAGTGATGACCCACGTAGTAGAGCCCGCGCACCTTGGCGCTCTTGTTGCTTGGTCTAAAGAACGCGCTCTGCTTTAGCGTGTGGGCCATGCCCAGCGCGGTTCCGCTCCAGGCGTTGAGTTCCTCAACAAAGTTCTGTGGACCCATGGTTCGCCGCAACACAATGCGGTCGGCCAGATCCGGAATGCTGCACCACTCGGAGATCTGCTGAATCACCACATCGGCGGCGGCCTCAAACTCCGGGTCGCCTGCTCGATCGATTCCACCCTTGCCAATGGCTGGGTCGGCGGCAATCGGTACCAGCACAAACACGTTCTCGTAGCCGGCAGGAGCCACCGATGGGTCGGTTGCGCTCGGCTTGCAAATGTAGAGCGATGCCGGCGTTGGCACCTTGCTCTTGCCGTCGGCCTTCTTGAACACCTGGGCAAAGTTGCTCGACCAATCATCGGTGTACAAAAGCGTGTGGTGGTCAAGCTCCGGCAGTTCGCCCTTTACGCCCAGGTAAAGCAGCACGGCGCTCGGGCCTGGGATGCGTTTGTTCCACCAGCGCTGCGGGTAGGTCTGGTGCTGTGGCTCAAGCAGTTGGGTCTCCACGTGGTGGAGATCGCCGTTGGCAACTATCACGTCGGCTTCAACCACGGCCGAGCCAACCTGCACACCCCAAACCGAGCCGCCGTTGTCCACGTGGATCTTGCTCACGGGAGAGTTGGTGTGAATCTCCACGCCGTGCTCGCGAGCCAGGCGCTCAATGGCCTGAATGATCGTGTACAAACCGCCCAATGGGTAGAACACTCCAACGTTCATGTCAATGTGCGTCATCAGGTGATACATGCTTGGGGTTTGGTATGGCGATGCACCAAGGAACACCGCCGGAAAATCCAGGATCTTGCGCAGGCGCGGGTCTGTCACGTGCTGTCCGGCAAAATTATCCAGCGATGTTAGTAGGTGGCTAACAAAGTCTTTCGCTTTGCGAAGCACGTTGGGGTGCACAAACGATTTGGCGTTGGTGAAGTTGGTGTAAAGAAAATGCTCTTTGGCAAGTTCGTAGGTTTCCTCCGCGCTGTTGAGGTAGGCCTGCAGGCGCTCGCCGGAACCGGGTTCGATTGCCTCAAACAGGGCCTTGTTGTCGGCAACATCGGCGCGTACCAAAAGTTTGTCTTGCTGGCCTTCGTTGCGAGTTTGATAGGCCGGATCAAGGCGAACCAGATTGAGCTGTTCCTCGGTGCTGGTGCCCATGAGTCTAAAGAACTGGTCGAACGCATCCGGCATGAGATACCAGCTTGGGCCCATGTCGAATTTGAAGCCGTCTTGCTCCCAAATGGATGCGCGGCCACCAACGTGGTCTCGCGCTTCAAACAGTTCAACGCGCATGCCAGCCTTGGCCAGCAGTGCCGCCGTTGCCAAACCGCCAATGCCGCCGCCAATAACCACCGCGTGTTTAGCCATGTGTAACGCCCATTCTTGCCTTAATCAGAATCCAAAGTTTTTGTGCGTTTGGCACACGAATGCGTGTGCGAACCAAAAGGTCGGCCGGGGTTTGAGCAATGCGCTGGTTGAGCGCTTCAAACAACATGAGGCACGCGGCCACAGCGCGGCTTGATGACTTTGGCAGGTTGGGAAGCTCCCTGCTAGCAACATCGATGTCTGCCTGAATGTCCGCAACCAAGCGGTCACGCTCCGCGTTGTTGAACGTGTCCACGGTCACGTTTGGAAAGTAGCTGCGGCCGAGCGCATTGAAATCCGCGGCAATGTCACGCAAAAAGTTCACCTTTTGGAAAGCGGCACCAAGGGCACGCGCGCCGGCCGCCAACTGCAGTTTTTCCTCGCGGGTGTATTCCACGCCGCCGTACTTGATGAACGCCGCCAGGCACATTAAGCCAACCACTTCGGCGCTGCCGTAAACGTATCGGTCAAACGCGGCCTGGTTGTAACGCTGGTTCACCAGATCCTGACGCATGGAGTAGAAGAATGGCTCAATCAGTTCGCGACCAAAACCAACCTCGTTAGCGGTAATGGCAAAGGCGTGAACCACAAGGTTGGCGCTGAAACCGTTGACCAGGGCCGCGTAGGTGTCGGCTTCAAGTTGATCCAACTCAACACCCGGCTTTACCTCGCCACCGTTGGCGGCGGCCTCTGCCGCGGCACCGTCAACAATTTCGTCGGCAACTCGAACCAGTGCGTAGATGTTCTTCACGCTTTGGCGAACATCGGTGCCCAGTAATTTTGTGGCCCAACCAAAACTGGTGGAATAGGCGGCAATCACCTGGCTGGCAGCCTGCTCCGCGGCGTGCGTGTAAAGACCCAGTCCGGTGGGTTGTTTGGTGGCGTCTGGAGCGGTCATGAGTGAAAGGCTACAACCAGTCGCGCTTCTTGAAGGTCCAGTAGAGAACCGCGGAAATAACAATCATGCTCACGGTGCTCTCCCAGAATCCAAACGAGCTGTTAAAGCCCGGATACGGCACGTTCTGGCCAAAGAATCCGGTTACTGCCGTGGGCACAGCGATGATTGCCGCCCAACTGGTGACCTTCTTCATAATCATGTTCATGCGATTTCCCTGAATGGTCAGGTTGGTTTCCAGAAGGGTGGTGACCAGGTCGCGCAGAGAGTCGGTCCAGTCGGCCACGCGCATCACGTGGTCGTAAATGTCTTGGTAGTACGCGGTCATTTCGCCGCTGATCACCTGGGCGTCGCGTTTCACAATGGGGTTCAGAACCTCGCGCATTGGAATGGCAACGCGGCGCAATGTCACTAGGGCTTTGCGCAAGCGATAGCTGCGCTTCTGAATCTCGCCGTCCAGCGGTTTCTCATCAAACAGCAGGTCTTCCAGCTCTTCAACCTCTTGGTCGAGCGCGTCAACCACCTCAAAGTAGCCGTCAACCACCACGTCTAGAAGACCCCAGAGCAGGAACGAAACTCCGTGGTTTGCCAGAGCGGCGGAATCGTCCCAGCGCAACGTGAGCAGGTTGATGTCGAAATCTTCGTCGTCGCGAATGGTGATGAGCGAGTGGCCGGTAACGAACGCAGACATTTCGATGGTTGCCAACTCATCGGTGTCTTTATTGAAACGAGCGGCGTAGGTGTTGATAAAAAGGTGGCTGTCGTAGTGCTCCAGTTTGGGGCGCTGGCGCCCTTTGAACGCGTCCTCAACAGCCAGTTCGTGCAATCCAAGGTGTGCGCCAAGAGCCTTAAGCTCGGCGTCGGTTGGGTCCACCAAATCCAGCCAAATGGCGGTGTTGGGTTGGGCTTCAAAATCGGCAATGTTTTCGAGCGTCACCTCGCCCGGTACCAACTTACCCCCGCGATAAATTCTGCTGCGCTGCATGGGTTTAGTTTAGGTTGCCGAGGCACGCTCTTTGGCCCTGTTGCCCGCCTAGAAACAGGGCTAAAGGTTTAGACTTTAACAATGCCTAGCAATATGAAGCCACGTAGTCACGTTGTAACCGATGGAATTGAGCGCGCAGCCGCACGAGGAATGCTCCGTGCAGTTGGTATGGGCGACGAAGACTGGGAGAAGCCACAGATTGGTGTGGCCAGCTCGTGGAACGAAGTTACCCCTTGTAACCTCTCGCTAGACCGCTTGGCAGACGCCGCAAAGCAGGGTGTCCACGCCGCAAACGGCTACCCGCTGGAGTTTGGAACCATCTCGGTTTCCGACGGCATCAGCATGGGCCACGAGGGAATGCACTTCTCGCTGGTTTCGCGCGAGGTTATTGCCGACTCGGTTGAAACCGTAATGCAGGCCGAGCGCCTCGACGGCTCGGTACTTTTGGCCGGTTGCGACAAGTCGCTCCCAGGCATGCTCATGGCTGCGGCTCGCCTCGACCTTGCATCGGTGTTCCTCTACGCGGGCTCGATTGCTCCGGGCTGGGTAAAGCTTTCGGACGGCACCGAGAAGCAGGTGACCATCATCGATGCCTTTGAGGCAGTTGGTGCTTGCAAGGCCGGCAAGATGAGCATGGATGATCTTGACCGCATTGAGCGCGCCATTTGCCCAGGCGAAGGCGCCTGTGGCGGTATGTACACCGCGAACACCATGGCCGCCGCGGCTGAGGCTCTAGGTATGAGCCTTCCCGGTTCGGCATCGCCAGGTTCGGCAGACCGCCGCCGCGACAACTGGGCACACCGCTCGGGCGAGGCAGTGGTCAACCTCATTGCCAAGGGCATTACCGCTCGTCAGATTCTTACCAAAAAGGCCTTTGAGAACGCCATTGCGGTGACCGTGGCCTTTGGTGGTTCCACCAACGCCGTGCTGCACCTGCTGGCCATTGCTCGCGAGGCAGAGGTTGACCTGCAGCTTGACGACTTCAACCGCATTGCCGACAAGGTTCCACACCTGGGCGACCTAAAGCCTTTCGGCCAGTTTGTAATGGCCGACGTTGACCGCATTGGTGGCGTTCCTGTTCTCATGAAGGCGCTGCTTGATGCAGGACTACTTCACGGCGATGCCCTGACTGTGACCGGCAAGACTCTTGCCGAGAACCTTGAGGGAATCAACCCACCAGACCCAGACGGCCACATCATCCGTGCCATCAACAACCCAATCCACAAAACCGGCGGAATTGCCGTGCTGCGTGGATCCATGGCTCCAGAGGGTGCCGTTGTAAAGACCGCCGGTTTCGACCTGGAGGACTTCACCGGTCCGGCTCGCGTGTTTGAGCGTGAAGCGGCAGCGATGCAAGCCCTGACCGATGGCAAGATTGCGGCCGGCGATGTTGTGGTTATCCGCTACGAAGGCCCTAAGGGTGGCCCAGGTATGCGCGAGATGCTTGCCATTACCGGCGCAATTAAGGGTGCAGGATTGGGCAAGGATGTTCTACTATTGACAGACGGACGATTCTCAGGCGGCACAACCGGCCTGTGCATCGGCCACATTGCGCCAGAGGCCACCGAAGGTGGACCAATTGCGTTAGTACGCGATGGAGACTTGATTCGAGTCAACATTGCCGCTCGTTCGCTCGAACTACTCGTTGAGCCAGAAGAGCTGGAAGCCCGAAAAGCAACCTGGGCGCCTCTTCCACCGCGCTATACCCGTGGCGTGCTCGCGAAGTACTCGCGTCTCGTATCCTCCGCTGCCGAGGGTGCGTACTGCGGTTAGTTCGTTTTCAAATCACTGTTCGATTTAGCTAACGAGAGTAACTACATGCCTAACGAAATTCTCACTGGCGCTCAGGCGATCATCCGATCCCTCGAGTTGCTGGGCATTGAGGACGTTTTTGGTCTGCCGGGTGGAGCCATTCTTCCCACCTATGACCCACTAATGGACTCCAAGAAAATCCGCCACGTTTTGGTTCGCCACGAGCAGGGTGCCGGTCACGCTGCCGAGGGGTACGCCAGCTCGAGCGGCAAGCTGGGTGTTTGCATTGCCACCAGCGGCCCCGGTGCCACCAACCTGGTAACCGCAATTGCCGACGCCCACATGGACTCGGTTCCACTGCTGGCCATCACCGGCCAGGTTGGTTCGCACCTGATTGGAACCGATGCGTTCCAAGAGGCCGACATTGTTGGAATCACCATGCCAATCACCAAACACTCGTTCTTGGTGACCAAAGCCGAAGACATTCCTGGCACCCTGGCCGCTGCAGTTCTGATTGCCACCACCGGTCGCCCTGGTCCGGTTCTGGTTGACATCACCAAGGATGCTCAGAACAAGGCCGTTGAGTTCATCTGGCCGCCAAAGGTTGACCTGCCTGGCTACAAGCCGGTGACCAAGCCGCACGGCAAGCAGATTCAGGCTGCGGCTCAGCTGATTGCCGAGAGCAAGAAGCCGGTGCTTTACGTTGGTGGCGGCATTGTTCGCGCTGGCGCTCACGCTGAACTCCTCAAGCTTGCCGAACTGATTGGTGCCCCAGTGGTTACCACCCTCATGGCTCGCGGCGCTTTCCCAGACTCGCACAAGCAGAACTTGGGTATGCCCGGCATGCACGGAACCGTTCCTGCGGTTACCGCGCTGCAGAAGAGTGACCTGCTGATCACTTTGGGTGCCCGCTTTGACGACCGCGTTACCGGCGACACCAAGAGTTTTGCCACCGGTGCCAAGGTGATTCACGTTGACATTGACCCTGCCGAGATTGGCAAGATCCGCTTTGCCGATGTGCCAATCGTTGGCGACGCCAAGGAAGTGCTGGGCGAGCTGAACGCGGAACTCTCCTCGGTGCTTGCAGGCAAGAAGCCCGACCTCAAGGACTGGTGGCAGTTCCTGGATGGCCTGGTCACTCGCTACCCACTGGGCTACCTACCAGCCAGCGATGGCAAGTTGAGCCCACAGCACGTGATTCAGCGCATTGGCGAGTTGAGCGGTCCGGAGGCGGTTTACGCTGCCGGAGTTGGACAGCACCAAATGTGGAGCGCGCAGTTCATTAAGTACGAGCGCCCAAACTCCTGGCTCAACTCGGGTGGTGCCGGAACCATGGGTTACTCGGTTCCTGCCGCAATGGGTGCCAAGGTTGCTCAGCCAGACCGTTTGGTTTGGGCCATTGATGGCGACGGCTGCTTCCAGATGACCAACCAGGAGTTGGCCACCTGCGCAATCAACAACATTCCAATCAAGGTTGCGGTGATCAACAACTCATCGCTGGGAATGGTTCGCCAGTGGCAGACCCTGTTCTACAACAAGCGCTACAGCAACACCGACCTACACACTGGAACCGACGCATTGATGATTCCCGACTTTGTGAAGCTTGCGGAAGCCTACGGCTGCCTTGGCATTCGCGTTGAGAAGGAAGAAGAAATTGACGCCGCGATCAAGCTGGCCATTGCCACCAACGATCGCCCGGTGGTTATTGACTTCATTGTTAGCCGCGACAGCATGGTGTGGCCAATGGTTGCCGCCGGTGTGAGCAACGACGAAGTGCAGTACGCACGAGACGCGGCTCCGGTTTGGGATGGCGAGGAGTAAACATGTCCACTCACATTCTTTCGCTTCTGGTAGAAGACAAGCCGGGTCTGCTTACCCGCGTTGCCGGACTCTTTGCCCGCCGTGGCTTCAACATTGAAAGCCTTGCCGTGGGAACCTCCGAGATTGAGGGCCTCAGCCGCATCACCGTTGTGGTTGGTGTTGAGGGTGCTCCGCTGGAGCAGGTAACCAAGCAGCTCAACAAGTTGATCAACGTGATCAAGGTTGTGGAGCTGGAGCAGGAGCAGGCAGTGGCCCGCGACCACATGCTCATCAAGGTAAAAACCGATGCCACCACTCGTGGTCAGGTTCTAGAAGCGGTAACCTTATTCCGTGCACGTGTCATCGATGTTGTGAGCGACGCACTGATTATTGAGGTCACCGGAGACTCTGCAAAATGCAGCGCCTTTATCAAGGTTCTTGAACCATTCGGTATCAAGGAAATGGTTCAGTCTGGCGTGTTGGCCATGGGACGCGGTTCCAAGTCCATCACCGAGAAGGTTCTCAAGTAACAGACTTAGCAACACCAAGCTTCAAAACTTCAAAATAGCTTCACAAAACAAGGAGAAAACAAGTGGCAGAAATCTACTACGACAAGGATGCAGATCTCTCGATCATCCAGGGTCGCAAGGTAGCAGTTATCGGTTACGGTTCGCAGGGTCACGCACACTCGCTGAACCTAAAGGACTCGGGTGTAGACGTTGTTGTTGGTCTGCAGCCAGGTTCCAAGAGCATTGCTGCGGCAGAGGAGCAGGGCCTAAAGGTTCTAACCCCAGCCGAGGCAGCTGCATGGGCAAACGTAATCATGATCCTTACTCCGGACCCTGCACAGCGTCACCTGTACGCAGCAGACATTGAGAAGAACCTGCAGCCAGGCGACGCCCTGGTGTTCGGCCACGGCTTCTCGGTTCGCTACGGCTACATCAAGCCGCCAGCCGACGTTGACGTATTCCTAGTTGCACCAAAGGGCCCAGGTCACCTGGTTCGCCGCGAGTACAACGCTGGCAAGGGTGTTCCAAACCTCATTGCTATTGAGCAGGACTTCACCGGCAAGGCATTCGACCTAGCCCTCAGCTACTCCAAGGCAATTGGTGGAACCCGTGCGGGAACCATCAAGACCACCTTCACCGAAGAGACCGAGACTGACCTGTTCGGTGAGCAGGCTGTTCTTTGTGGTGGCGCTAGCCAGTTGATCCAGTACGGTTTTGAGACCCTGACCGAGGCCGGTTACCAGCCAGAGGTTGCTTACTTTGAGGTTCTGCACGAGCTCAAGCTCATTGTTGACCTAATGTACGAGGGTGGCATTGCCAAGCAGCGTTGGTCGGTTTCCACCACTGCTGAGTACGGCGACTACATCTCGGGCCCACGCGTGATTGGCCCAGAGGTCAAGGAGCACATGCGCGATGTTCTTACCGACATCCAGGATGGCACCTTCGCTCGTCGTTTCATTGCAGACCAGGACGCCGGAGCTCCAGAGTTCTCGGCACTGCGCGCAAAGGGCGAGGCTCACCCAATTGAGAAGGTTGGACGCGAGCTCCGCAAGCTGTTCTCGTGGTTGCGCACTGCAGACACCGAGAAGGACTACGTAGAGGGCTCAACCGGCCGCTAGTCCCAGAGTTGTTTAGAGGGTCCCGCTTTGGCGGGGCCCTCTTTTCATTTCACCGATGGATGTAGCGCGGGCTGGTGTGTAGGCGGCTACTACTTGTTGAGCAGGTAGGTTCGCTCTTGCAGGCCACTCGCGAAGTCCTTGGTGTGGTCGAGGTGGTAGGCCTCGAGTGCGCCTTCGAGTTCCTGGCCGAATAGAGCCAAACCGCCGCCGAGAATATCCGGGGTTACGAACAGACGAATGGTTCTCAGTGCTCCGGCATCCATGCACTGACGAACCACGTCGGCACCACCCATCACCAGGATTTGACCGGAGGCGTGGCGCGAAATTTCCTCGAGCACGTTATCGATTGGACCGGCCGTGAGGTGAACCAACGGGTCTTTGAGGCCGTCGTATCGCATTGGTGAGTTGGTCAGCACGTAGGTGGGGAGTGCACGCGGTTCGCCTCCGAGCGCCTGCAGTTCAAAGTCAAAAGTCTTGCTGCCCATGAGCACAGCCGAAGTGTTTCCAAGTAACTCGGTGAACCCGTAGTCCTCGTTGGTGTTGAGGTACTTCTCGGCCCAACTCATGTCGCCGTCTGGTCCCGCCAGGTAACCATCGCTGCTCACTGCGGCAAAGAAAACCAGTTCAATCATGGTTCGAGCCTAGTGTTCCAGCGGAATCTCAACTAGCGGGCTGGCTTTCACCGTTTTGATGAAATCCAGCTCTTGGCGATCCCAATCGGCCTTGGTCACAAACTGCACGTTTACTCCGCGCTCCAATTCGCGCTCGGCCGTAGCCACGGCGCGAGCCGCCTCAATCCGGTTCATGTAGCCAACTAGAATCACGTCAACATCGTTGGGTGCAAGTTGCTGGCGCACACCACGGTTGGCCCACGCTCCATAAATGTAGGCGTGCTCTAGGCCATCGATGCGGCTCAAAATTGCCGGCAGCAACGCAGCCGGGCCGTAGCTGTAACTAAGAATCTTTCGCACCGATGAATAGAGCTCGTGGTCGAGGTTCGCCTGAATCACGCGGGTGCGCCCAAAGGTTTTTTGCTGCACAAGCTCTGCATCGAGTAGGCGGTCCACTTCACGCATTGCCGTGGGCACGCTAACACCTGCAAAAGCGGCTAATTCCGAGATGCCGAATCCCACAGTGGGGTTCAAAAACACCTTGGCTGTGATCAATCCTTGGGCATCGCTGCGCAGCAACGGAAAGAGGGCCGCGGGTGCAAGTTTCATAGTTTGAATAGTAACTAACATTTATTGAAAGTAGAAGGTGGATTAAGCCCACTTTGCCTACCTAAACTTGGTTTTATGACTAAGCCAATCGTTTTGATCGCTGAAGAACTTTCGCCTGCAACCGTTGCCGCACTAGGCCCAGACTTTGAGGTCCGCAACGTTGATGGCACCGACCGCCCAGCCCTACTCAAGGAGTTAGCCACCGCCGACGCCATTCTGGTTCGCTCGGCAACCCAGGTTGACGCAGAGGCCATTGCCGCCGCACCAAAGCTCAAGGTTGTTGCCCGCGCCGGTGTGGGTCTGGACAACGTTGACATCAAGGCAGCCACCGCTGCCGGCGTGATGGTTGTGAACGCACCAACCTCCAATATCATCTCGGCAGCCGAGTTGGCCATTGGCCAGCTGTTCTCGCTGGCCCGCCACATTCCAGACGCCAACGCATCACTCAAGGCGGGCGAGTGGAAGCGCTCCAAGTTCACCGGCGTTGAGTTCTTTGAGAAGACCGTGGGCATTGTTGGCCTCGGCCGCATTGGAGCTCTCGTGGCCCAGCGCCTCTCGGGCTTTGGCGTGACCCTGATTGGTTACGACCCATACGTGACCCCGGCACGCGCCGAACAGATGGGTGTGAAGCTGGCATCGTTGGACGAAGTCATGGAGCAGAGCGACTTCATCACCATCCACATTCCTAAGACTCCGGAGACCACCGGTTTGATTGGCGCGGCACAGTTTGCCAAGGCCAAGAGCAACCTGCGCATTGTGAACTGCAGTCGTGGTGGAATCATCGATGAGACTGCACTCTATGAAGCGCTGAGCACGGGCAAGATTGCCGGCGCCGGTCTGGATGTGTTTGTTCAGGAGCCGCCAAAGGACAACCCTCTGCTGACCCTGCCAAACATTGTGGTTACCCCGCACCTTGGTGCTAGCACCGATGAAGCCCAGGAGAAGGCAGGCATCTCGGTGGCCAAGAGTGTTCGCCTGGCTCTTGCCGGCGACCTAGTGCCAGACGCCGTGAACGTTGCCGGTGGAAACATTGACAGCAGCGTGAAGCCGGGCATTGCCCTCATGGAAAACATGGGTCAGATTCTGTTCGGTCTTGCCGGTGGCAGCGCAACCGCCATTGAGGTTGAGGTTCGCGGTGAGATTGCGGCCCACGACGTTTCGGTTCTCAAGCTTGCCGGTCTTAAGGGCTTCTACCAGAACGCGGTTACCGAGCAGGTTTCCTACGTAAACGCACCGCTCATGGCCGAGGCTCGCGGAGTTGACGTGAAGCTCACCGTGAACACCCAGAGCGACGAGTACCGCAACGTGACTACCATCAAGGCGATTCTTGCCGACGGCACCGTGGCAAGTGTTTCGGGAACCGTGATTGGTCCAAAGCACCACCAGAAGATTGTGAACATCAACGGCTACGACGTTGAGTTGGCGTTGGCCGAGCACTTTGTGCTGATGGTTTACACCGACCGTCCGGGCATTGTTGCCGTTTACGGTAAGGCATTTGCCGACGCCGGCATCAACATTGCCGCCATGCAGATTGCACGTCAGCAGAAGGGTGGCCGCGCACTCAGCGTTATCACCGTTGATAGCAAGGTAGACGCAGCGATTCTGGAGCAGGTTCGTGCCGACATTAAGGCCGACGAAATGCGCGCTATCGACATTTCTTTCTAAAACTTTAGATAAAAACCCCGGCCAAGTGGCCGGGGTTTTTTTGTATCTTTTTAGACTCGCTGTCTAGGCAAATAGTATAGAACTTGGGTACTCGCACCTTTTGGAGGGAAACGCATTGAGTTATACAGTACGAAAATTCAAGAATCTAGCAAAGTTATTGGCCGCGTCGCTCATTGCAACCACACTGGTGGCCCTATCGCCTATAAACGCGGCAAGCGCAGCAACCACAGCTGGAACGGTGTACGTACCATGTGACCCGGCAGACAACCACCCGGCTTTTATTGGAACCGACAGAGACATTTATGTGACCCCGGGTGAGGTGGTTACCTTCGTTAGCAGCGGTCATGTGAACTGCACTGAGTTTGCGTATTGGTATCCCGATAACCCTGCACTTCCGGTATTTACAAACCCCGCGGTAACCAACAATCCAGCGAGTACAAAGGCATATGCTTTTCCGGCAAATGGCCAGTTCACCGTAAATAGTGATCAGAATGCGGTTGGCCAATCAACAACTATGTATGTAGTTAAGAACGACGCTGGATTTGATGGCGCAGGTCCTTGGTGGGGTCAGCGTTACACGGTTCATGTAGTTGCCGATACTTGTGCAAATGCAGGGGCCAATGTGAAAACGGGAATTGACGGAAAATGCTCCGTTACCGTTGGCACAGGTGTAAACACATTTATGGTGCCAACTGGTGTGACGGAGGTCACGGTTACTGCAATTGGCGGCACCGGTACCTCAGAAAGTGAACCATACTCCGTTGGTAGCACTCCTGTTGGTGGTAGAGCGGCCAAGATCACGGCAAAGCTCACTGTGTCACCTGGTGACGGTTTCACAGCAGATGTTCCTACTTGGGGAGGCGTTGGTGGTTCATACTGCTCTAACTGGAATGCGACCGCTGGGACAGTTGGTCATGGTGGCGGTTATGCCAAGGTGACTATAAATTCGAACAACACCGCCCTCCTCGTTGCAGGTGGTGGCGGAGGGGCTGGATGCTCTACAGATTTTTCTGGAGTTCTCCTCGGCGGCAGTGGAGGCGATGCAGGCCTAACTGTTGGAGTTGCGGCAGCCGATGGAAAGCAGGGACAGTGGGATTCAACCAATGACTCGGCATCGCCAATTGGTTCGGGAGCAACTCAGTCTGCCGGCGGCCAAGGTTATCCAAACAGTGGTTCCCAATGGACAGGGGGAAGCGCTGAGGTTTCCAGCAACCCAGGTGGCGCTGGTGGGGGTGGCTACTATGGTGGCGGATGTGGCTATCGCGGTTGGGTTTATCGCGCCGGGTCAGGTGGCGGTGGGGGTTCATCGTATAACAATGGATTCACACTGGTTTCCGAAGAACTTGTTGTTACTGGCAGTGTTGGCGGATCGGTGCAGTTCAGCTTTGTTCCTCCTCCTCCAACCACGGTTCCCGACGCTCCTACGATTGGAAGCCCGGTGGCCACCGGCACAACGACGGCAAATGTTCCATTCACAGCCCCAGCGTCCGACGGTGGCAGTGCCATAAGTTACTACATTCTTGATTCGGCACCTAGCGCAAATGCGGACCTGCTTTTTCAGGCTGGTTCAGGAACAATCCCGGCAACCGGCCTGACAGCAAATACCGATTACACGTTCAGAGTAAGTGCTTACAACAACAATGGCTATTCGGCCTATTCAAGTTATTCTGCAACCGTGACAACCTGGCCAAATGCACCAACGGCGTCATCGGCTACGGCATCCAGCGGCGCTTTGTCTGTTCCTTTTGTGGCAGGGGCGGTTGGCGGCGGGGCAACCATTACCGCCTACAACTACTCGATTGTGGCTACCTCACCAGCTGGAGGAACGTTAACTGGAAGTTGCGGAACAACCTCGCCCTGTGTGATTTCAGGTTTGACTAACGGAACTACCTATTCGGTGACCATTACCGCCCAGAATGCTGGCGGCAGCTCGGTCCCATCTAACGCAATTTCTGGGACTCCCGCGGCCCCCGGTGGCGGTGGTGGTGGCGGTGGCGGTGGCGGTGCCTCTGCGCCGACAATCACTCGGGTGAAGGTAGAAAAGGAACAATCAAAGGTGTATTTCACACCCGGTTCCCAATCCGGAATCACTGGATACCGTTATTCCATCAATAACGGTGAGTGGCAGCGAGCCACTGGAACATCTTCACCTATCAACATCAAGGTCAAGTTGAAACGATACGCATTGCGAATCCGCTCGGTCTCAGGAAATGTTTTAGGAGATATTTCAACAACCTTTAATGTGCGTGACTAGCTCTAAAAGGAGAACCCCCGGCCTGATGGTCGGGGGTTCGAACTTTTTGTGCTTGTGTTACTCAACCGCGCGGCCGGACGCAATCCAACCCAGGGTGCCACCGGCAACCGAAACGGCGTCGAGTCCGTGGTTGAACAAAATGTCCGCACCCTTCTGGCTGCGAGCACCCGAACGGCAAATCACAAACACGCGCCCGCCGTCTTCAACCTCGGCAACGCGAGCGTCTAGTTCGCCAAGTGGAATGTGGTGAGCGGTTGGAACGTGTCCCTCGGCCCACTCGTCGTTCTCGCGAACATCGAGCACGTAGCTGCCGGCCGCAATCTCGCGGGCGAGGTCTTCAATGGAAACTTCAACGGCCATTTGGGCTCCTTGGGTTGAATCAATGGGGTGTAAAACTTCCTCAATTTTACGGGTAGATTACAGGCATGGACCCCACCGCATGGATCAACAAGTACTCAACACCTGACTACGTTTACACCAAAGACGTGAACCAGTTTGTGGTTGAGTTGTGTGGTCCGTTGGTGCCGGGAACGGCCATCGATGTTGCCGGCGGCGAAGGCCGTAATGCGGTGTGGTTGGCGGAACACGGCTGGAACGTTGAAGTGATCGACTTTGCTCCGAATGCGCTGGAGAAGGCCAACCAGTTGGCAGCCGAGCGGGGCGTTGCGGAGCGGGTTTCCACCACGTGTGCCAGTGCTTTGGATTTCACGGCAACCTCTGCGCCGGTGGACCTGGCGGTGGTTGCCTACCTGCACATCTACAGCCACCAGTTTGCACAGGCAATGGAGCGCACGGTGGCGGCACTCAAGCCGGGCGGGTACCTGATGGGGGTGTGGCACGCACTCGAGAACCTGCAACACAACTGTCACGGGCCACAGAATCCCGATTCGCTGCCATCGGTGGAGTCTTTGAAGTTGCTGTGTGAGCAGCTGGGGCTCAATGCTTTGGTGTTGGAGAACCGTGATGGCAAGGTGCGCACCGATGAAGGGCTAAAGCCGAGCGTGACCGTGATTCTGTTGGCTCAGAAACCGCTGTAACTGGCAGGTAACGGGCTGGCAACAGGCGCGCAGTAGCACCGATTGACGCGGCGGCAACCGCTAAAGTGGAACTACTAATTAGTCGCAGGAGCGGTTGAAATTGACTCGTGAATACAAGCTTGCCGTTATTGGCGGAGACGGCATTGGCCCAGAGGTAACTAAGGTTGCGCTGGAGGCCCTAAACCGAGCAACGCGCGGATCCGGCGTGGACTTTGTGACCACCGAGTATGACCTTGGCGCTCGCCGCTACCACGCCACCGGCGAAACCCTCACCGATGCCGACATGGCAAGCCTCAAGCAGCACGACGCGATTTTGCTCGGTGCGATTGGCGACCCATCGGTGCCTAGCGGTGTGCTGGAGCGCGGATTCCTGTTGAAGCTTCGTTTCTCGTTCAACCACTACATCAACCTGCGTCCAACTCGTTTGTTCCCTGGCGTGGTTAGCCCACTGGCAAACCCGGGCAACGTTGATTTTGTTGTGGTTCGCGAAGGCACCGAAGGTCCATACGTGGGTAACGGCGGAGCCATTCGTCAGGGCACCCCGCACGAGGTTGCCAACGAGGTTTCGGTGAACACCGCCTTTGGCGTGGAGCGCACCGTTCGCTACGCGTTTGAACTTGCTAGCAACCGCGACCGCAAGAAGCTGACTCTGGTTCACAAGAACAACGTGCTTGTTCACGCCGGCTGGTTGTGGCAAAACATTGTGAACAAGGTGGCGCAGGAATACCCAGGCGTGACCCACGACTACCTGCACGTTGACGCTGCAACCATTTTTATGGTCACCAACCCGGAGCGCTTTGACGTGATTGTTACCGACAACCTGTTTGGCGACATTCTCACCGACCTCGCGGCTGCCATTGGTGGCGGTATTGGTCTTGGCGCCAGCGCCAACATCAACCCGGAAGGCGACTTCCCAAGCATGTTCGAGCCCGTTCACGGTTCGGCACCAGACATTGCCGGCAAAAACCTTGCCGACCCAACGGCGGCCATCCTCAGTGCCGCAATGCTGCTCGACCACCTGAAAAACCCGGTGGCTGCGGCTCGCATTGAAAACGCGGTGGCAACCGATCTTGCCACCCGTGGTGATGCCAAGCGCTCCACAACCGAAATTGCGCAGAGCATTTTTGCTCACCTCTAAACAGCAACTTTTATAGAAAGTACGATCATGGGCGATCAGAACTACAAGTGGACCATTACTAAGTCCGCAAACCCGCTGCCGGAAGCCGACCGCGAGGCCATCTTGGCTAACCCGGTGTTTGGCACCAAGTTCACCGACCACCAGGTAGTGGTGACCTGGGACAAGGAAAACGGTTGGCACGATGCCAGCGTGATTCCTTACGGCCCAATCATGATGGATCCCGCAGCTGCCGTGCTTCACTACGGCCAGGAGATCTTTGAGGGCATCAAGGCTTACCGCCACCAAGACGGCAGCGTGTGGACATTCCGCCCAACTGCAAACGCCGAGCGCCTGCAGCGAAGCGCGCACCGCATGGCTCTGCCCGAACTGCCGGTGGAGATTTTTGTTGAGAGCCTCCGCAAGCTCATTGAGGTTGATGAGGCCTGGGTGCCACAGCCGGTAAACGAGAAGACTCTGTACATTCGTCCGTTTGAGATTGCCGCGGAAACCTTCCTAGGTGTTCGTCCGGCCGCTCGCGCCGAGTACCGCGTGATTGCTTCTCCGGTTGGCCCTTACTTCACCGGCGGCATCAAGCCGGTAAAGATCTGGATTGCGCTGGACTCCTCGCGAGCCGGCAAGCACGGCACCGGTGAGGCCAAGACCGGTGGTAACTATGCAGCGTCGTTGCTGGCTCAGAGCGATGGCTACGAGAACGGCTGCTCGCAGGTTATGTTCCTAGACGCCGAGACCGGAACCCACATTGAAGAGCTTGGCGGCATGAACCTGTTCTTCGTTTACGCCGATGGTCACGTGGTTACCCCGAGCCTGGATGGCAACATTCTGCACGGCATTACCCGAGACAGCGTGATCACCCTGATTCGCGACCGTGGCATCAAGGTTGAAGAGCGCTTGATTACGCTAGATGAGGTTCGCACCGGCGTGAACTCCGGCCAGATCACCGAGATCTTCGCCTGCGGTACCGCGGCTGTAATTACCCCAGTTGGCCAGTTGAAGAGCCGCGAGGAAACCATCGGTGCCGATGACCCAGAGCCTGGAGCGCTAACCGTTTCACTGCGCGAGGAACTCACCGGCATTCAGTACGGAACCGTGGAAGACCGCCACGGCTGGATGTTCAAGCTCAGCAAGTAAGGCCTCGGCCGGGTTGGAGCACCGATGAAAGTTGCACGTTACAGCGTTGCCGGCGACATAAAGTTTGGGCTGGTAAACGGGCAGGAGCTCGTGGCGTTTCAGGGCCACCCACTGGTGAACGATTACGTGACCACGGGCGAAGTGCACCAGCTCAGCGAAGTTCGCCTGTTGGCGCCAACCGTGCCCAGCAAGGTGGTTTGCGTTGGCAAGAACTACCAAGACCACATTGCCGAGATGGGGCTGGCAACTCAGCCGGAGCCCACGCTCTTTCTCAAGCCCAACAGCGCGATTATTGCCCACGGCGACACCATCATGTTGCCACCCCAGAGCAAGCAGGTTGACCTCGAGGTTGAACTGGCCATTGTGATTGGCAAGGTTGCCAAGAACGTTTCCGAGGCCAACGCGCACAAGGTGATTTGGGGATATACGTTGGCTAATGACGTGACCGCTCGCGACCTTCAGTTCACCGATGATCAATGGGCGCGCAGCAAGTCTTTCGACACTTTCTGCCCACTCGGCCCCTGGATTGACACCGAGTGGCAGCCGGCCGCGCAGCAGATTTCGAGCGCCATCAACGGCGAAACCAAGCAGAGCGCAACTCTGGATTTGATGATTCACAACGTGCCACAGATTGTTAGTTACGTGAGCCAGAACATGACCCTGTTGCCGGGCGATGTGATCCTCACTGGAACACCTGCGGGCATCACCAAGATCTCCAATGGCGACCTGGTGATCTGCTCGATTGACGGGTTGGACTCGCTGGTGAACCCTGTGGCGGCAATCTAGCCAGAGTTCGCTCCGTACCCCTCGGCTAAACTTGAGGAATCATGGCTGACCTAATCACCGCACCTTTTTCAACCGCAACCGGCGCGGACGTACGCGTTCGTTTCTGCCCGTCGCCAACCGGAACCCCACACGTTGGATTGGTTCGTACCGCACTGTTCAACTGGGCATACGCGCGTCACACCGGTGGCACCTTTGTGTTCCGCATTGAAGACACCGATGCCGAGCGCGACAGCGAAGAGTCATTCGAGATGATTCTGGACGGCCTGAAGTGGCTTGGTTTGAACTGGGATGAAGGCGTGGGCGTTGGTGGCCCAAACGAGCCATATCGCCAGAGCCAGCGCACCCAGATTTACCTCGATGTGATTGAGAAGCTCAAGGCCAGCGGCCACATTTATGAGAGCTACCTGAACGCCGAAGAGATTGACGCGCGCAACAAGGCCGCCGGCCGTGCCGTGCAACTCGGCTACGACAACTCGGAGCGCAACCTAACCGAGGAGCAGCGCGCGGCTTACCGCGCCGAGGGTCGTTCGCCGGCCCTGCGACTGCGCGTACCCGACCAAGACATTACTTTTACCGACCTGGTTCGTGGCGAGATCACCTTCCCGGCCGGTTCGTTCCCTGACTTTGTTGTGGTGCGCCCTAACGGCCAGCCGCTCTACACCTTGGTGAACCCGGTTGACGATGCTCTGATGCGTGTGACCCACGTGCTGCGCGGCGAGGACCTACTCAGCAGCACCCCGCGTCAGATTGCTCTCTACAACGCGCTCTACGAAGCCGGCATTGCCGAGTGGATCCCTCAGTTTGGCCACCTGCCATTCGTGATGGGCGAGGGCAACAAGAAGCTCAGCAAGCGCGACCCGGAGAGCAACCTGTTCCACCACCGCGACCGCGGATTCATTCCGGAGGGCCTGCTCAACTACCTGAGCCTGTTGGGTTGGAGCATCAGCCACGAGCGCGACGTGTTCAGCTTGGACGAAATGGTTGCGGCTTTCGACGTGACCGACGTGAACCCAAACCCTGCACGCTTTGACCAGAAGAAAGCAGATGCCATCAATGCGAGCCACATTCGCTTGTTGGCCGCCCATGACTTCCTGGAGCGCATCATTCCTTACTTGCAGAGCGCAGGCGTTTTGGGCTCGGAAGTTACCACCGCCGATCGCGAGATTCTGGCCCAGGCTGCGCCGCTGATTCAGGAGCGAATCGTTGTGCTCAGCGAGGCACCAGACCTTCTGGAGTTCCTGTTCCAAGACGCCTCAGACATTGTGGTTGCCGAAGACGCCAAGGCGGGTCTACCCGCGAACGCGGGCGAGATTGCCACCGCGGCTTTGAATGCGCTGACAGACATCGATGACGCTGAATTCAAAACCGAAGCCATTCAGAACGCCCTTCAAGCTGCACTGATTGATGGTTTGGAACTCAAGCCACGCATTGCGTTCGGTCCGATTCGCACTGCCATCTCTGGTCGCCGAATCTCGCCGCCGCTGTTTGAGAGCATGGAGATCTTGGGCAAGCAGCAGAGCCTTGCTCGCTTGCGCAACTTCGCCGCTGCGCACTAAACAGCTACCACGGAGGCACGCCCGCAGGCTTTAGTAGCCAGCACCTTGCGGAGCCCAAAGCATTTGCCAGCGGGTTTGCCATGGCGTAAGATTGAGACTCGGTGCTGGTCCTAGGAGCAGCCCGAAAAGTACCTTGGGGTATGGTGTAATTGGCAACACGGAGGTTTCTGGTACCTTTGTTCTTGGTTCGAGTCCAGGTACCCCAGCGTTAAAAAGCGGTCGAGTTTCTCGGCCGTTTTTTGTTTAATCGGTAGGCTTGCGGCAGGCAAGAAAGGGCTCCAAAGTCATGGGCATTGCATACTTTTCCGCGGTTTATTTGGTGGTGGCCAACGTACTAGTTGGCCTGTTCCAGGTTGCTCTAGCCGCCGGTGCGCCAATGGGCGAATACGCCTGGGGCGGCCGCGAATCGGGCAGGCTTTCCGCAAAACTACGCGTAAGTTCAGCCTTCTCGGCCTTGCTCCTGTTCGCAATCGCCGGCCACTACGCTTCGGTTATCGGCTGGCTACCATCGATGCTTGATGCTCACACCCGAGCCTTCTCGCTCTGGGGCCTCACCGCGCTCTATGCGCTGAGCACCCTGGGCAACTACAAAAGCAAGAGCGAGCAGGAGCGCAAGATGTTCCTGCCGGTGAGCGGTTCCATGCTGCTGGCCAACATTTTGATTCTCGTGTTCTACAGATTGGGCTAATCATGGGAAAGTATGGACCAAACGACGTTGAGCAGTACCTAAAGGACCAACACCCAAACTACGAGGCGCCAATGCGTCGTTTGGTCAAACTGTTCTCCGAAGAGGTGGGCAAGCCTCCGGTAATCAGCTACCAGATCATTTCCTGGCCAATCAAGGGTCGCTACGGAATCTTCATCAGCGGTTGGAAAGACCACATGAGCCTGCATGGCGGTCACGCTCTCGAGCCGCTTGCCGAACAATACCCCGAGTACTTCAAGCGAAGCGGGGCAACGCTGTGGATCAGGCCCGGTCAAGAAGAGCTGCCCATCGAGGCGGTTCGCGCGGTTGTGGAAGCGGTTCGTGCTTCTATTCCGCCGGAGTTGCGCGGCTAAAACACACTGCAGACCTATTGTTTTTACGACCTAGTTTTTATACGTTATACGTATAACTGTTAGGAACTTTCAAATGCACAAAAAGATGACGATTACCTTGGACGAAGCGGTCTACGAAGGGCTGTATCGCACCGTTGGCAGGAGAAAAATGAGTCAGTTTATTGAAGACCTGGTGAGACCTCATGTGGTTGATGCCGCGCTAGATGCCGAGTATCAGGCAATGAATGCTGATAAGGCCCGACTTGTAGAAATTGAACTTTGGAACGCGGCCGAAGATGCAGACTTCGACAACACTGCGTGGTGATGTTTGGCTGGTTGATCTAAATCCTGCTCTCGGCACCGAGATTCAAAAGACTCGTCCCGCTGTGATTGTTAGTAACAACAGCGCCAACAGGTACAACTCGAGAGTTGTGGTGGTTCCGGTAACCAGCAATGTTGAACAGCTTTACTCAACTGAGAGCCGAGTTGTGGTTTCGGGACGCAAAGGTAAAGCCATGTGCGATCAGATTCGCTCGGTTGACAAGCGCAGACTAATCAAGCGTCTCGATTTTCTTGAGCCCAATGAACTTGCCGACCTCGAGCGTGCTCTCAGCAAAGCACTGGGGCTCGCGCTTCCGTAAGTTTCGCAACTAGAAGTCGGTGGAGTCGCCCACCTGCAGGAACTCAAAGGTTCCGCCGTGCTTTTCGGTGACCAACTTGATGCGGCCGTTGTTCATCTGATGGCCCTGCTCGCTCAGGTGAATGTTGTGAGTGGCGAATGAACGCTTGGGCTTTACCGCATCAATGAAATCCATCACGTCGCCAATCTTGAGCCAAGGCGCGCTGCTTGGGCAGGCAAGGAGTTCAACCGGGCGGTCTGGCACGGTGTAGCTGTCGCCGGGGTAGTACAGCTTGTCGTTTACCATCACGCCGCAGTTTTGAATCAGCGGAATGCTGCGATGTATCTCCGCGTGCATGGCCCCAAAGAACTCCAAGGTGAATGCGCCCAAAACGTAGTGGTCGCCGTGATGGACGGCGTGAGTCTTGAACCGCTCGCCACCCGGCACGGCTGCGAGGCGTTTGCACACCTCATCGGTGCCATAAATCTCAAGGTTTGGGTTGGTGGCAAGCAGTGCATCCAGCTGCGGTTCGTGGCAGTGGTCATCGTGCATGTGGGTAATAACCACGGCAAGAACGTTGGCTCTGCCAGTTATTTCCGCGGTGTAAAAACCAGGATCAATGATGATGCTCTGGCCGGCTTCGGTGAGTTCTAGGCAGGCATGGCCGTGCTTCACGAGGTGCATGTTCTTAATCTAGTCTGGGAGTGATGAGCAAAAAGAAGTCCGAGCAAAAAGTACACAACTGCGAGGCCCATGCAGGCGAGCCGGATATGTGCAGTTGCGACCACAACCCAGGGGGCGAGTGTCACTGCCCGCCTAACGAGTGCAAGTGCGACCAGCAGCATCACATTTTGGGCGAGACTCAAGAGGGTCACCACTGTTGCGAGAACGATTTGCCTCATCAGCATGCCGACACCGACCCCGAACACCACGAGCACGACCACCGTGAACACGAGGGGCACGAGCAGTTGGGGCACGAAGGCCACCAACACGGCGGAGAGCATGAACACGCAGGGCATGACGGGCACGAGGAACACGACCATTCCGGGCACGAGGGTCACGACCACAGCCACCACAACCCTGACGCCTTCAAGCGTTGGTTTTACATTTCGCTCGGTCTGACTGTTCCCACGGTGATCTGGTCATCGATGGTGCAAATGGCGCTCGGTTACACCGCCCCCGCTTTCCCGGGCAGTCAGTTCGTCCCAGCCATTGTTGGCACGGTGTTGCTGTTCACCGGCGGTTGGGTGTTCCTAAAGGCCGGCTTCCAAGAACTGCGCGCCAAGAAGCCGGGCATGATGGCGCTGATTTCGCTCGCGCTTGTTGTGGCATTTGGCTACAGCGCTTTTCTAACGATTGGCCAGGCTACGGGACTAGGTTTTGCGGGCATGGACTTTTGGTGGGAGCTTGCGGCTCTGGTGACCATCATGCTGCTGGGCCACTGGTTGGAAATGACCTCAATCACCAGGGCTCAAAACGCCATGGGTGAACTAGCTGCTCTGATTCCTGACTACGCGATTCGCTATTCGATGGGCAAGGAGCACCGCGTTCTGGTGAGCGAGCTCCAGCTGCACGACTACATTGTGGTGAAGCCCGGTTCCGTTATTCCGGCCGACGGCTACGTTCTGGCCGGCGATTCCAACGTTGACGAGTCGATGATTACCGGCGAATCGCAACCGGTTCCAAAGACCAAGGGTGACACCGTGATTGGTGGAACCATCAATGCGGTGGCCGAGAAGCTTGGTCTGGGAGAACTTCAGGTTCGAGTGACGGCGCTCGGCGAAGAAAGTGTGATTGGCACCATTGCCAAGCTGGTGCAACAGGCTCAGCGCTCCAAGAGCAAGAGTCAGCGTTTGGCGGATCGTGCCGCCGGTTGGTTGTTTTATGCGGCAATTGCCACCGCCGCTCTAACCGCAATCCTGTGGCCGCTACTGGGCCACGCGAGTTCCGACTTTGTGCTGGAACGTGTGGTGACCGTGTTGGTTATCGCCTGTCCGCACGCGCTCGGTCTTGCCATTCCTTTGGTTTCGGCAATCACCACCGCTCGTGCCGCTCGTGCCGGAATTCTGATCCGCGACCGCGTGGCATTTGAACAGACCCGCAAGGTTGACGTGGTGCTGTTTGACAAGACCGGAACGCTCACCACGGGTGAACGTGGCGTGACCGGCTTACACATCACTCGCCGCGGAGCGCTGGAAAGCACCGATGAGTTGCTGGGCGTGGTTGCCGGTCTCGAAGTTGGCTCCGAGCACTCCATTGCCAAGGCCATTCTGGCGTTGGCGGAGGAGCGCGAGGTTGCCCCGCTTGAGGTTCGCGATTTGATGACCACGCCGGGTATTGGCGTTAGTGGCCGAGTTGACGAGTACCGCATGTTTGCGGGCGGACCCGCGCTGCTCACCAAGAACCGCATAGATGTTGATGTTCAAGACCTGGTGGCAGCCGACACCGCTAACGCCGCCGGCGACACCGTGATTTATGTGGTGCGTGACGCCACCCTGCTGGGCTTTGTTTCCTTGGGCGACACCATTCGCGAGACCAGCCACGAGGCGGTTGAGGAACTGCAGCGCGCCGGAAAACGTGTGGCCATGCTCACGGGAGACGCTCACGGAGTTGCCAATGCTGTGGCCACCAAATTGGGCATCGATGAAGTGTTTGCCGAAGTTCTGCCGCACCAAAAAGCCGAGGTGGTTCAGGGCATTCAGGCCAAGGGCCTAACGGTGGCAATGGTTGGCGATGGCGTGAACGATGCGCCTGCATTAGCGCAGGCCGAGGTGGGCATTGCCATTGGCTCGGGAACCAACGTGGCGGTTGAGAGCGCCGATGTGGTGCTCATGGCCAGCGATCCGCGTGCGGTATTCGGCGCTATTCGCCTGGCTAAGCAGAGCTACGCCAAGATGGTGCAAAACCTGATTTGGGGTGCGGGTTACAACGTGATTGCCTTGCCTTTGGCGGCAGGGGCATTTGAACCGATTGGACTCACGCTTACGCCTGCGGTGGGCGCGGTGCTCATGTCTCTCAGCACCATTGTGGTGGCGTTTAACGCACAGTTGCTGCGCAAAGACCGCTAAAGTTTGGGGCATGACCCCAACCAACACTTTGCCGATTGGCGTTGTGATCAACCCAACCTCTGGCAAGGGTAAGGGTGCGGCCGCTGGTGCCGAGGTTCTGAAGCAACTAGCGGAAGCCGGGCAAGCCACGCTCAACCTGAGTGGCGCTAACGCGGAGGTCGCGCTGGCTGCCGCCCGCCACGCGGTTACCGCCGGCGAGATTAGCGCTCTGCTGGTTGTGGGCGGCGACGGCGCGGTGCATCTGGGAGTAAATGCTTGCGCCGGCAGTTTGGTTCCACTCGGCATTGTGGCCGCAGGAACGGGAAACGACGCCGCACTCACATTGGGTCTTCCGCTGAATGACCCCATCGCGGCCACTGCCGCAGCCTTAGCTGCGCTCAGCAACCCGCACACCGTTGACCTGATTGCTGGCAGCAGCGAGCACGGCCAGTTTCACGCGTTCTGCACGGTTAGCGCGGGCTTTGATGCCCTGGTAAATCGTCGCGCCAACCGCATGCGCTGGCCACGCGGACCCATTCGCTACCAAATTGCCATGGTGTTGGAGCTGCTTTCGTTTCGGGGAATCAGCTACCGCAACGTGATCAACGGCCAAGCGCGAGACATTGAGGCCATGCTCTGCGCGGTGGCAAACGCTCCAAGTTTTGGTGGTGGCATGCTGATTGCCCCACATGCCCAGGTGAACGACGGCCAACTGGACCTGTTTGTGGTCCACAAAATCCCTCGCCTCGAGCTGCTCAAGGTGTTCCCCAAGGTCTTTACAGGCGCTCACGTTACGCATCCATCGGTGGAATTCGTGCCCGGAACACGCTTCACCCTCAACTCCGGCGCCCTGCCCGCATACGCGGATGGGGAGTTTGTTGGCAATTCACCCATCGATGTTTGGATTGCGCCGCAGGCACTGCGGGTTCTGGCACCAGCGGGCTAACGTTTGCGCGCCGCCTCCGCGCGTGGCATAATAGAGAGGTTGCTCAGACGGCCCCATCGTTTAGCGGCCTAGGACGCTGCCCTCTCACGGCAGTAGCAGGGGTTCAAATCCCCTTGGGGTCACGATACTCGCTCTTGGTTGAACTTAGTTCCCGGGAGCGAGTTTCTTTTTAACCGGATTTTGCGGGCAAAAATGGCTTGACGCCTCGCGCTAGGCAGCTCCACGTTCGCTACTGCGAAGCCGAACGGCCAACACCAAAATGGCCGTGACCGGAACCATGGCCACCAGCGAGAGGCCCGAATACATCACAACGGCAAGCAACGCACCGGAAATTGCACCGGCAAAGGCGCCACTAAGGCTCATGAACGAGTCGGAAACTCCCTGAACGTTGGCCTTCTCTGCACCGGTGAGGCTCTTTGCCAGCAAGGCACTCGCCGAAACCGTGCTTGCCGACCATCCCAAACCAAGCAGCAGCAGACCCATGGAAATGCTGAACTGACTGGTGTCGCCAAACGAGCAGAACATGAGCGAAATCACAAAAATCGCCTGGGCGTTAAGAATCATGCGAATGTTGCCAAGCTTGTCGGCTAGCCAACCCCACAGCGGACTCAACGCCCACATTCCGGCCACGTGCAGGCTGATGGTGAATCCAATGATCACCAAATCAAAACCCATGCCCTTCATGTGCACAGGCGTCATGCTCATGATGCTCACCATCACCATGTGGCTCAGGCCAAGGGTGAGCACGGCAAATCGCGCGTTGGCGTTGCTGCGCAGAATGCCAAAAGCGGTGCGAATCGAAACCTTTGGTCGGGCACCGGTCTTTGCCGCGTCGAGCGTACGCGCGGTGAGCAGCGGATCGGGCCGCAAACCAATAAAAAACGCGGCGGCGCCGGCTAGCTGCGCAAAAATCGTGATCAAGAACGGTCCGGCGTACTGAGCCAGGCCAATCGCCTCGCCCAAACTCTCACCCGGCGCAATCAGGTTAGGCCCTGCAACCGCACCGATGGTAGTTGCCCACACCACCAGCGAGAGGTCGCGAGCCGCCGAGCGATTGCTGGGTAGGTCGGTGGCCGTGAAACGCGCCTGCAGGCTGATTGCCGAGGCCGCACCAATGCAAAACAGGCCCAGCAGGAGCACGGCAAAGGAGTGCATGCCGGCCGCCAAAATTATGGTTCCGGCACCCGTGACCGCAATGGCTCCACCGGTGGCTAGAGCCACCCGGCGGCCTCGCGCAACGGCGAGCCGAGCCAGAGGAATGGCCCAAACCGCGGCGCCCAGAGTGCTGAAGGTGCTGGCCGACCCACTCCAGGCGGCCGAACCGCTGAGTTGCTCGGCCAAAATGGCCCCCACGCTAAAGGTTGATCCAACTCCAAATCCGCTGAGCATCTGCCCAGTCATCAGGCTGCGCAGAACGCGTTTTTGGAGTTTGGGAACATCAATACCTATCACTCTGCCAGCCTACGCTCCCGCGCCATTTTTAGCCCAAAGCGGTAAACTTGAGGTTCGAGTATTCAGAGGTGTTTGCATGACAAATAAGCCACTTACGTTGGCCGAAAAGGTTTGGAACGACCACTTGGTGGTCAAGGGCGAAAACGGCTCTCCAGACCTTCTCTACATTGATCTGCACCTGGTTCACGAGGTGACCAGCCCACAGGCTTTCGACGGCCTCCGCATGGCCGGCCGCCCGGTTCGCCGCCTAGACCTCACCATTGCCACCGAGGACCACAACACTCCAACGCTAGACATTGACAAGCCCATTGCCGATGTGACCAGCCGCACCCAGATTGAGGCCCTGCGTAAAAACGCCGCCGAGTTTGGCGTTCGCATCCACTCGCTGGGCGATCAGAACCAGGGAATCGTGCACGTGGTTGGCCCGCAGCTTGGCCTCACCCAGCCGGGCATGACCGTGGTTTGTGGCGACTCCCACACTTCCACCCACGGAGCTTTTGGCTCGCTTGCCATGGGCATTGGCACCAGCGAGGTTGAGCACGTGCTGGCCACCCAGACCCTGCCACTCAAGCCTTTCAAGACCATGGCTATCAATGTTGAGGGCACTTTGCGCCCAGGCGTTACCGCCAAAGACATCATCCTTGCGGTGATTGCCAAGATTGGCACCGGCGGTGGCCAGGGCTACGTTCTGGAGTACCGTGGTTCGGCCATTCGTGCGCTCAGCATGGAAGGCCGCATGACCATTTGCAACATGAGCATTGAAGCCGGTGCCCGCGCCGGAATGGTTGCCCCAGACGACACCACTTTTGCGTTCCTCAAGGGCCGCCCACACGCACCCGAGGGCTCTGATTGGGACGCGGCCGTGGCCTACTGGCGCACGCTACCCACCGATGAAGGTGCAACGTTTGACGCCGAAGTAAACATTGATGCCAACACGCTGGACCCATTTGTGACCTGGGGTACCAACCCGGGTCAGGGCGTTTCGCTGCTCGAGAATGTGCCAGACCCTGCCAGCTACGCTGACGCCAACGAGCGCGAGGCCGCCGAAAACG
>Ga0228702_1000322_pt1 | contig 38380 bp, 36 predicted proteins | sample McNCre217_Aug_MG_2_FD_178018 | JGI IMG/M metagenome (GOLD analysis project Ga0228702, IMG submission 178018) | Freshwater microbial communities from McNutts Creek, Athens, Georgia, United States - 20-17_Aug_MG | ecosystem: Environmental > Aquatic > Freshwater > Creek | place: USA: Georgia...
AAGAGTTGGGAGAATCCCAACTGATCAATGAGCGTTCGGCGCACCAGGTACTTGGGGTATTTCTCAAACTTCTCCAACTTGATGCCAAAGGCGTACTCAAACTTGGTGATGATATTGGTCCAACGCTTCTCCGCATTCTCGCGCGAGGTGATGCGAAGGTTTTTGTTCACGCCCTCGGTGAACTCTTGAGCAAAGGCTTCGCGGAGTCTTCCCAAATCAAGCATCGATGGGTCTTGCTCGTAAGCGGCCTGATCAAAATCAAAGTCGATGACCCTGACCGACTTGCCCTGCGCGGCCAACTGCTCACGAATGCGATCGCTGTAGGGTTCGGCCCCGGCCACCCTGCGGCGGAACGGAATCACAATCGCATCTACCTGAGGCAGGTTTTTCAAATCCGGGAGCGCTGGCAGACCCGCGGGAAGTTCGGGCTTGGCAAAGTTGGGGTGCGGGTTGTCAAACAGGCCAATCTCTTGAGCCACCGCGTAGAAGATTCGGGTTCGAAGCAGCGGGTAAAGCTGCACGCCGCTGAAGCGGGCTTTTACAGCGCCGGCTCTGCTCTCCACTGCCGTGAATCGATTCCAAAATTGTTCAAAATCCACGGTCAGTTGCCCTTCGTTTTGGCGGCGTTGAGGACCCGCGTTGTAACAGCACCCGAAATCACGGCGTTGTAGCCATTGCCAATGGTGGCAATGTCAAAGCGCTTCACACTCTGGGCAATTCCTTTGGCCAATTTGGCGCGTAGGGTTTCATCACCCAGCGCACGTTCTAGTGCTGCGGCGAGCGCCTGGGCATCGCGTTGCGGAACCAGCAGCCCGGATTCTTCATTGGTGATTACTTCATCAATGCCGGGAAGGTTGCTGGCAATCACACAGATTGCGCCGGCACCGCCTTCGAGCAGAGTAACGGGCAGGCCTTCTTGGTCGCCGTTGGCGGCGGTCACGCTTGGAATCAACATGATCTCGCTCTGGGCAATGGCAGCAAGCACATCGTCTCGGCCGCGTTGACCGAGGAACTCAACTGGAAGGTCTTTGGCGAGAGCATCCAGTTTCGGGCGAATCGGGCCGTCGCCAATCACCACGGTGCGACCCACATCGATGTTTCTGGCCCGCAACAACCGAAGCGCTTCAAACAGGTACTCGATGCCCTTTTTCTCTACCAAGCGACCAACCACCAGCAGCTGCTTGGGCTGCTTCACACCGGCGGCGGCGAGCGCACCAACCGTTTGGGTGTCCACGCCCATGGGCAACACGGAGACCTTTTCGATGGGTTGGCCAAGTTCCACCAACCGCGCTTTCATTTGGGAGTTCACGGTGGTGATGGCGGCGGCCTTGGAAAACACCCAGCGTTTCACGGCAAGAATCGGTGCGGCGTTTAGTGCGTAAATGTCGCCGCCGTGGGTAGTGACCACCAACGGCACGCGAGGCGCGGCCAGCGCGGCAACCAACCCCTGCGGTATCACCCAGTGTGCGTGAATGGCCGTTGGCCGGTTGGTGCTTACCTCGCGGCGAACGGCTCGCCAGAGCCCCAACATGAGAAACGGAACCTGTACTGCACGGCTCTTGCGGGCCTTGAGGTTATCCAGAATGGCGCCGTGTGCTAGGTCTTCCCAGCGTTTGGCAAAGTAGCGGTAACGGCGAACCTCAACCTGCTGGCCGGCGAGTTTCACGGTTTCGGCCTTTGCCGCCCCTGGAACCATCGGTGTGATTACCGTAACGTCAAAGTCGCGCGCCTGCTGTAACGCTAGGTCGAGCACAAAGGCCGGGGTGCCGTCGCCCGGGGTACCCGGAAACGTGCTTGCCAGCACCAGCAACTTTGGCTTCATAGGGTAATTTTAGAGCGAACCTAAAGATAAGGCGGCTGCCGTGCGTGTGCTCATTCTCAACAGCGATTCTCCAAAGAATCGCGGAGACCGAGCTATTCTTGCCGGCAACATTCAGTTGGTGCGCGAGGTTTACCCCGAGGCTCACATTTGGAGCCTCTCGCAGTATCAGTCGCGCGACGAAGATTGGTTCGGAATCAACTTCTACCCAATGAGTCCTTACTCGGTGAAACCCGGCGACTATTGGCAACTTCTCAAGCACGCCAAAATGGCAGACCTGGTGCTTTGGGGTGGTGGGGAAATCCTCAAGGACTACACCAACAAGCTGAGCCTGTTCTATTGGGCGCTAAAGATTTGGGGCGTCAGCCGCGTGAACCGTAACCTGGTTGGCGCATTTCAGGGCATTGGCCCAACCAGCGCCGGCATTTCCAAGCGTGTAATTGCCTTCACCATCAACCGCTGCCGTTCGTTTTTGGTGCGCGACTCCGAAAGCAAGTCCAAGCTTGAGGCCTGGGGCGTGAAGATTCCCGTGGTGTCCAGTTTTGACCCCGCCGTTTTTGACTCGGCACCCAAGGCCAGCACCGAGTTGATTCAACGCTTCACCGCCGCTCAAGAGGTTAGCCCTGAGTTCTTGGCCAGCTTTGCCGGGTTTGGCCTGCGCCGTTGGTTCCACTACAGCCAGAGTGGTTGGCTTCCAGCCAAAATGCGCTTTTGGGAGCGCAAATCGGCGGCCAATAGCCCCGAGTTGGAAACCTACCTGAACAACCTGGCCGAGTTGGCCGACGCCGTGATTACCGATCACGATGTGAACCTGGTGTTTTTCCCCATGCATGTGAGCGCCAGCGAAAACGACCCGGAGTTTGCCGCACAGGTGGTGGCACGCATGAAGAACGGTGCTCGCACCACGGTGATTCGTGGCGACGATTACAGTCCGGACGAATATTTGGCCCTAATCGGTCACGCCCGTTTCTTTGTGGCCAGCCGCCTCCACTCGGCCATTCTGGCAACCGTGGCCAATGTGCCCGCACTCTGCCTCTACTACGTGGACAAGGGGCGGTTGTTCTTTGAGCAAATGGGTCAGCAGCGTTTCAGCCGTGACATTAAGGAAATGCTCAAACCCGGCATTGTGAACGAACTTCGCGAACAACTAAACGCGCTGGTCTCGCAGAGCGATCAGGTGAAGCAGGAGCAGGTGGCTGCGCTCAGCCACATGCGCTCGCAAATCAAGCAGGACTTCACCACCGCGCTTGCAGCCAACGGCGGGATGCCGCCAACCAAACCCGAGCCCAAGTTGCATCGGGCCTAGGCGGAAACCTCATGGCCAAGCCCGCGCCCAAGCCGCTAAAGCTCAAACCCCTGCTGCTCAAGGCTGTTCCTTGGGTGTTTTACGCGCTCATAGCCGTGTTCGCCTTCTTCTACCTGCGCTCCATCAACTGGGCTTCGCTCAATCACGTGTCCATCAACTGGTGGTGGATGGCGGCGGCAACCGCAGCGTCCATCGGTGTGCGGTACTGGTTTGCCGGAATCTGGATGTTCCTGCTGGAATCGCTCAATGCCAACCTAACGGGCCAGCGCGCCGAGCTCTTCTTGGTCTACGCCAAGAGCTGGCTCGGCAGGTACATTCCGGGCGGCGCCACCTGGATCCTGGGCAAAATCTACTTTGCAACCAAGCTGGGCATTAGCAAAGCAAAACTGGGCATCAGCAGTTTTCTAGAGGGCGCACTGCAGATCATTGTTGTTCTCATCAGCGCCAGCGCCATGTTGGCGATTGACCCGCACGTTCAGAGTCTGGGGCGCGGTTGGGTTTGGACCCTTCTTTTGGCGGCGATGATTGGCCTCGTTGCCGTGTACCCCGCGGTGTTCAATCGCCTGATTCAGTTTGGCTACACCCGCCTGAAAAAGGCTGGAGTGCGCAACGCTCCGCTGGATGCCGAACACCTTCCAAACAACGCCGTTATCGGCAAGGGCATTCTGGCCTTTGCCGTGAGCAGCATTTTGAGTGGCTTGAGTTTTTATTTTGTTGCAGCCGCGGTAGACCCGGCCCTGGGTTGGGACTCGGTGGCTTTTGTGGTTGGCGCCTCCAACCTTGCCAGCGCCCTGAGCATGCTGGCAGTGTTCGCTCCAGCCGGCTTGGGAGTTCGCGAGGGGGTCCAGCTCAGCATGCTGCTGTTAGTCATGAGTCCGGAACAGGCATTGGTTGCCACGGTGCTCATGCGCCTCTGGAGCATTGTGATGGACGCGCTCTTTGCCGGGGTGGCTTGGGGCTGGCAGCGCGCGGTTTCCAACCGAAAGGTAGGCTAAAAGCATGATTTATGGTGACCTGAGCACTCGTTTCAAGGTAAGCAAGGCCGTTATCCCGGTTGCGGGACTAGGAACGCGCTTCCTGCCCGCCACTAAGGCGATGCCCAAAGAGATGCTGCCCATAGTGGACAAGCCGGTAATCCAGTTTGTGGTTGAAGAGGCGGTTGAAGCCGGACTCAACGATATTTTGATGATCACCGGACGCAACAAGAACACCCTAGAAAACCACTTTGACCGCGTGGCCGAGTTGGAATACACCCTGGAGAACAAAGGCGACACCAAGAAGCTGGCGCAGGTTCAGGCTTCGAGTCAACTTGCCGATATCCACTACACCCGCCAGGGCGACCCTCGCGGCCTTGGTCACGCGGTGCACCGCGCTCAGAGCCACGTTGCCGAGCACTCCTTTGCGGTGCTTCTGGGCGACGACGTGATTGACTCCCGCGACTCGGTGCTACCCAAGATGATTGCCGAGCACGAGGCCGACGGCAGCAACGTGATTGCACTGATGGAAGTTGATCCATCGATGATTCACATGTATGGCTGTGCCAGCGTGGAAGCCACCGATGACCCCGACGTGGTTCGCGTTACCGGACTGGTTGAGAAGCCGGAGCCTGGCACCGCACCGAGCAACCTGGCGGTGATTGGCCGCTACGTTCTGCGCGCCGAGATGTTTGAGATTTTGGAAAACACCGAGCCCGGTCGCGGCGGCGAGATTCAGTTGACCGACGCCCTGCAGACCGCCGTTGCGCAGCCCGAACTCGCCGGAGGCGTGAAAGGCGTAATCTTCCGCGGTCGTCGCTACGACACCGGTGACAAGCTGGACTTCATTAAGGCAACCCTGCGCATTGCGGTTGACCGAAACGACATTGGGGCTGACCTGCGCACCTTCCTCAAAGAATTCAGCGCCGACCTCTAGGAGCCAAAATGAGCAAGATGATTTTTGTAAACCTGCCAATCAACAACGTTGATGAGACCCGCGCCTTCTTTGCCGGACTCGGGTACCAGTTCAACGAACAGTTCAGCGACGAAAAGGCACTCTGCCTGGTGATCAGCGACACCATTTTTGCCATGTTGGTAAAGCCCGAGTACCTGAACACCTTCTTGGACAAGCCCATGGCAGACCCAAAGAACGGTGTTACCGCGCTAGTTTCGCTCACCTTTGACTCGCGCGAAGAGGTAACCGCACACTGCGAGAAGGCGTTCTCGCTTGGCGCTCGCAAGTACAAGGAGCCGGTTGACATGGGCTTCATGTTGCAGTGGGGCTTTGAAGACCTCAACGGCAACATTTGGGAAGCCATTTGGATGGACCCAAGCGCGGTTCAGCCAACCGAATAGTCTCGCCGCCCACCGCGCTAACCCAAAGCCGCACAACTCATGCCCATCAAGGTAGTTTTCCTCACCTTCTACTTTGAAGCGTGGGATGCGCTTAACGCCGTTTGGCGCCACATGGTTGAGGACCCGCGGTTTGAGCCGGTGGTGGTTAGCATTCCCCGCAGACTCACCGGTGACAATTCATTCATCGATGAAGACCGCGTGAGCGAGTTCTTTGACCAACAGGGCATTCCCCACCTGCGGTTCAACTACGAAGATTCCAAGCAGGGGCTCGACCGGCTTCGCGCGATGGAACCGGACTACGTGTTCATCAACTATCCCTGGCAGCGCAACTACCAACCGGGCTACCGAGTTGAAGCGCTGAGCGAGTTCACTCACGTTTGCTACGTTCCCTACTACTCCCTGCCGCTGGTCAACGAGCCGGGCGATAGCGGCGTTGCCCCTCACCTGTATCAGCAGCGTTCACATCAACTTGCATCGCTGGTGTTCACGCAGGATCCGAGTGTGCGCGCCGCCTATGCCACCACCCAACGTGGCAACTCCCACGTTTACCTGACCGGGTCTCCAAAGATTGATGCCCTCATGCAGGACGCCAATCAGGGCGCACAGGAATGGCCCATTGCGGCATCGGAAGCAATTGGAGCTCCGCAGGCACAGCGCCAGCGAAACTACCGAGTGGTCTGGGCTCCGCACCACAGCTACGGCCCAAACTGGCTGAATTTTGGAATGTTTGCGCAGATGTACCAGCAGATGCTGGAGTTTGCGATTCGTCACCCCGAAGTGGACATTGTGCTGCGCCCGCACCCGTTCCTGTTTGGCACCCTGCAGGACCGCGGAGTGCTAACCGCGGTTGAACTGGAGCAGTGGCTGCAGGACTGGCACGACCTACCCAACACCGCAATCAACATCGATGGCAGTTATGCGTCCCTTTTCCGCGCCACGGATCTGTTGGTCACCGACGGCATTTCGTTCCTTGGAGAGTACCCTCTGGTCACGGGTAAGCCAACCGTGTTCCTGGAAAACGAAGGCCACTGGGAGTTCTCGCCGCTGGGCGAGTTAGCAGTGGCGGCTAACATTCGCCTCAGCAACTTTGCCACTTTTGAGGAGCTCTTCGACTCGATTCGAACCGAGGGGTTGCCGGACTATTCGGAGCAGGTCGCCGCACTCAAGCGCGCCGCAAGCCCATACCCGGGACAAGCCGCCGCCAAGATCATTGACACCGTTGCAGGTCACTATCAGCAGCAGGTGCCGTTAGTAAACAAGGCGCAGCTCACTGAAGTGCCGTGGGAGTTCAGACCCGGCGCCGAACCGCAGATCGACTAGCAGGCTCCGGCCGCAATCCCGCGATCCGCTCGCTGTTACTTGCCTGTTGGCTTTGGAGATGCGCTAGCCACCGGAGTCACGGTTACCTTGCCAACATCTGTTGGAACCAGTTCAAACCAGGTGTTGCCGGGTGCCAGTTTCACAATCGAACCATTGGCCTCGGTAAGCGCCACGTAGTCGCCCGCGTTGTTCTTGGTCCAAGTAACTTCAAGGGCCTTTCCGCCGGTGAACACGGTTCCCGTGCCGGTTCCTTCAAGCAGAGTCTTGGGCACAAAGCCGTAGCGTGGGTCGCGGAACGAGCGGTCCACTGCAACGCGGAGCACCACAACGTTCACTGCCTTCAACTGCTTGCCGTCTAGCGCATCTGTGAGCGGCTTGCCGTCTTGTGTGCGCACAAAACTCTTAACGTTCCAGGTCCACAAAGCGGTGGCCGCGGGGAACTGCGCGCTCACGCTTTGAACCAACGTACTTCCATCGATGACCGCCGAAGCTCCCGCCAAGTCTGAGCTGAAGGTAAACGGAATGCGCGGTGCGCCAAGTGCCATGTGCTGACTTTGCAGTGCCTGCGCCTTAACAAACAAGTTGTGCGGTGCGTAGCGGTCTTTCACGCGTTCCATGGTTCCAAGGGCCTGTTCGCTGGTTTCGGTGGCGTTGTAAATTCCCGTGGCCTGCATTGCCGCAATGAACGGACGCTGTCCGCCCGAGTAGGCAATAACCCCACCAAACGCGGTAGCTAGGTCTGGGTCCATGGGGCGAACGGAACGAATCGGACCAAACTCGGCCGGTTGGTTGCTCTGCCAAATTGCTAAGAAACGCGTGAGCCCGCCCTCAACCATTTCGTCAATCACCACGTCGGCCTGGCTCAACCCCAACTGCGGACGGGCCTCGGGAGAGTTGTCAATCTTGCCCATCACCACGGGGCCGGCAAGGAACGTGTTGCTGCCATCGGTGTATTGAATGCCCGTGAGAGGTGCGGTTACGGTTGCCGCGGCGCTTGGCGACACATTGGGATTTCCGTTGCTGTCGGTAGGCGTGGGGTTTGCTGTACAGCCGGTGATCAAAACCAGACCAGCGATGGTTGCCGCAGCGGCCACAACCTTAGAAACGGAACTACTTTTGCGGGCTTGGGCACTTGCGGGGCTGAACATGCTCCAAAGATAAGCGAGCAAGCAGTGGCACCAAAGGTGACACGCGTTTACTTCAGGAAAAACACAGACCCAACCAGCGCCAGATTCAGCAAAGTGAGCAGGCTGGCCAGGGTGTAGCCAAGAACGGTGATGCTGCGCGGGCTAATAAACGCGCCCATCACACCGGAGTCTGCAGTGAGTTTTACCAGCGGGAAAATTGCAAACGGCAACCCAAAGCTGAGCACCACCTGGCTGAGAATCACTGCATCGGTCACGTTTGGGGTGAACGCAATGAGCAACAGTGCGGGACCCAGAGCAAGCGACCAACGAACCACCGGGTGAATCTTGCGCTTGAGGAGACCGGAGGCAATTTCACTGGCCGCAAAGTTGCCAACCGCACTCGAAGCCAAACCGCTGGCAAACAGCGCCACCACAAAGAGCAGGCCAATCGAACTGCCCAGTTGGGCGCTCAACAGGCCGGAAGCGCCCGTGAGGGTGGCTAGGTCGCCCTTGCCAAACAGGTTGGCGGCACTGAAAACCAGCACAGCCAGGTTGCCCACGCCGGCAACGCCCATGGCAAGCGCAACGTCGGTTTTGGCTCCGCGAATCCGTTCCAGCACGCTCAGATTGGGGGTGTTGTCTTTGCTCAACGAAGAGTGCGCATAAATTGCGTGCGGCATGATGGTGGCACCGATGATTCCCGTGGCCAACAACAGTGAACTGCTGTCCGAGATCCTCGGCACCAGGCCTTGAACCAAACCGGTCCACAGCACCTGCGACTTGAGCATGATGTAGGCAAATCCCAGGGTTGCGGCCAGCATTAAGAAGATGATCACGCGGTTGAACTGCGTCTTGCGGTGGGCTCGCGTTGCGTTTATCACCAGAGATATGAAACCCACGGCGAGCGCAGAAACAATCAGAGGTGCCTGAGTTAGCAGGCTGAGCGCAATGGCTCCTCCCAGCACCTCTGCAACGTCGGTGGCAATTGCCACGGCCTCGGCCTGGGCCCAAAACGCGAGCCGCGTTCCGTTGCTTTTGAAGCGAGCACCCAAAATGGCTGGCAAGCTCTGACCGGTAACGATTCCGAGTTTTGCAGAAAGAAACTGAAACAGAGCCGCGGAAAGCGTGGCCGAAACCAAAACCCAAACCAGCAGGTAGCCGTAACGACTACCCGCGGTTAGGTTTGTGGCAATGTTGCCTGGATCAATGTACGCAACGCCGGCAACCAGTGCGGGACCAATGAGTCCCTTGGTGTTTAGTGTGCGCCTAAGGCTAGAAGTCCCAGTCGTCATCGGTAGTTGCCTCGTGCTTACCCATCACGTAGCTTGAGCCCGAGCCGGAGAAGAAGTCGTGGTTCTCGTCGGCGTTAGGCGAAAGCGCGGCCAAAATGGCTGGGTTTACGTTGCAGTCGTCCGCAGGGAAAAGCGCATCAAAGCCCAGGTTCATCAACGCCTTGTTGGCGTTGTAGTGCAAGAACTTCTTTACGTCTTCGGTGAGACCAATCTCGTCGTAGAGGTCTGCGGTGTACTTGGTCTCGTTCTCGTAGAGCTCCAGCAGCAGGTCGTAGGTGTAGCCGCGGATCTCTTCCTGGCGCTCGGCCGATGCCTCGGCAAACTGACGCTGGAACTTGTAACCAATGTAGTAACCGTGAATGGCTTCGTCGCGAATGATCAAACGAATCAGGTCTGCGGTGTTGGTGAGCTTGGCTCGACTAGACCAGTACATAGGCAGGTAGAAGCCCGAGTAGAACAAGAAGCTCTCCAGCAGGGTGGAGGCAACCTTGCGCTTTAGAGGGTCATCGCCGTTGTAGTAGCTGAGAACAATCTCGGCCTTCTTCTGAAGGTAAGGGTTCTCCTCGGACCAGCGGAACGCCTCTTCAATCTCATCGGTGAGGCACAGCGTGGAGAACACCGATGAGTAGCTCTTGGCGTGAACCGACTCCATGAAGGCAATGTTGGTGATTACCGCTTCTTCATGCTGAGTCTGGGCGTCTGGCAACAGGCTGGTGGCACCCACGGTGCCCTGGATGGTGTCGAGCAGAGTCAAACCTGTGAACACCTTCATGGTGAGGCTGCGCTCGCTTGGCTTGAGGGTTCCCCAGCTCTGGATGTCGTTGCTCAGTGGCACCTTCTCAGGCAGCCAAAAGTTTGAGGTCAGACGGTTCCAAACATCGAGGTCAATTGGGTCCTCAATCTTGTTCCAGTTAACTGGACGGGCAATGAAGCTGGCTGCAATGGACATTCTGGTTCTCTCGGTTCTCTGGTGGCTTAGAGCATGCAGCTGACGCAGGCGTCAACCTCGGTGCCGGCAAGTGCCTGCTGACGAATACGGATGTAGTAGATGGTCTTGATGCCCTTGCGCCATGCATAGATCTGGGCACGGTTCACATCGCGAGTGGTTGCGGTGTCCTTGAAGAACAGGGTCAGCGATAGGCCCTGGTCAACGTGCTGGGTGGCAACCGCGTAGGTGTCGATGATGGCGTCCGGACCAATTTCGTACGCGTCTTCGTAGTACTCGTTGGTGTCATCGCTCAAGAATGGGGCCGGATAGTAAACGCGTCCCAGCTTGCCTTCTTTGCGAATCTCAATCTTGGAAGCAACCGGGTGGATGCTGGAGGTTGAGTTGTTGATGTAGCTGATCGAACCGGTTGGCGGAACCGCCTGAAGGTTCTGGTTGTACATACCGTGCTTGGCAACGCTCTTGGCCAGCTTCACCCAGTCGGCCTGGGTAGGGATGGTTACATTGCCCTTCTTGAACAACTCGCGGGCGCGCTTAGTGGTTGGCTCCCAGGCAGCATCGGTGTACTTCTTGAAGAACTCACCGGTGGCGTACTTGGAACGCTCAAAGCCATCAAAGGTCTGCTTCTTTTCAATTGAGAGCAGGTTGCTGGCGCGAATGGCGTGATACAGCACGGTGTAGAAGTAGATGTTGGTGAAGTCCAACGCCTCTTCGCTGCCGTAGTGCACGTGCTCGCGAGCCAGGTAGCCGTGCAGGTTCATCTGACCCAGACCAATGGCGTGGCTCTTGGCGTTGCCGTCGGAAATGCTGCGAACGCTCTCGATGTTGCTCATCTCGCTCACGGCACTGAGGGCACGGATCGAGTACTCAACGGTCTTGCCCAGGTCGCCACCATCCATGGCCAGGGCAATGTTCAACGAACCGAGGTTACAGCTGATGTCCTTACCAATCTGGTCGTAGCTGAGGTCTTCGTTGTAGGTGGTTGGGGTGTTCACCTGAAGAATCTCGGAGCAGAGGTTCGACATGTTAATGCGACCCTCAATTGGGTTTGCGTTGTTCACGGTGTCTTCGTACATGATGTACGGGTAGCCGCTCTCAAACTGCAGCTCGGCAATGCGCTCAAACAGCACACGAGCCTTGATCTTGGTCTTCTTGATGCGTGCGTCGTCAACCATCTCCTGGTACTTCTCGGTAACCGAGATGTCGCCAAAAGGAATGCCGTAAACGGTCTCAACGTCGTATGGCGAGAACAGGTACATGTCCTCGTTGTTGCGAGCCAGTTCCAGGGTTACGTCCGGAATCACAACACCAATCGAGAGCGACTTGATGCGAATCTTCTCGTCTGCGTTCTCGCGCTTGGTGTCCAGGAACTTCATGATGTCTGGGTGGTGAGCGTTTAGGTAAACGGCTCCGGCTCCCTGACGAGCTCCAAGCTGGTTGGCGTAGCTGAACGAGTCTTCCAGAAGCTTCATTACAGGGATGATTCCCGAGCTTTGGCCTTCGATCTTCTTGATTGGCGCGCCGGACTCGCGAATGTTGGAGAGGCTCAACGCCACACCGCCGCCACGCTTGGAGAGCTGCAGCGAGGAGTTGATGGCGCGGGAGATGGACTCCATGTTGTCTTCAATGCGAAGCAGGAAGCAGGAAACCAGTTCGCCGCGCTGCTGCTTGCCACAGTTGAGGAAGGTTGGGGTGGCCGGCTGGAAACGACCCGAAATGATCTCTTCCATCAGGTGGGTGGCAAACTGCTCGTTGCCGTCGGCCAGGGTGAGGGCCACCATTACCACGCGGTCTTCAAAGCGCTCGAGGTAGCGGCTGCCGTCAAAGGTCTTGAGCGCGTACGAGGTGTAGAACTTGTAGGCACCCAGGAAGGTCTCAAAGCGGAACTTCTTGGAGTAGGCGGCGTTGTGCAACTTCTCAATGAAGTTGAACGAGTACTTGTCCAGCACGCCAATCTCGTAGTAGTTGTGCTCAACAAGGTAGCTCAAACGCTCTCGCAGCGAGTGGAAGAACACGGTGTTGAGGTTCACGTGGTCCAAGAAGTACTTGTGAACCGCAAGCTTGTCCTTCTCAATCTGCATCTTGCCATCGGCCGACCACAGGTTGATCATCGCGTTCAGCTCGTGATAGCTGAGCGCGCTCTCCAGAGGGTTGGTCTCTAGCTTGCTAATGCTTGAGTCGTGGTCGAGCTCGAGTGTTGGTCCCATAGCCGGTTGAGTCTTTCTTTTGCTACATCGATGTCGTGTGGTGTGCCCAGGATCTCCACCCGATAAAGCAGTGGAACCTGAAGTTTGGTTGCAACCTGTTCACCCGCAATGCAGTAGGTGATTCCAAAGTTGGTGTTTCCCGTGGCAATAACTCCCCGAATCAACGCCCGGTTCTTGGGGTTGTTCAGGAACTTAATTACCTGTTTGGGTACGGCTCGTTTGTCTTCGCCGCCGCCGTAAGTGGGCAGTACCAGAACGCTGGGCCGCTGAATCTCAAAGCTCTCAACCTCTTTGGTGAGCAGTGGGATCCGGTAGTTGGGCAGCCCTAGTTTCTGGACAAACCGCTTGGTGTTCTCGGATGTGCTGGAGAAGTAAACGATGTCGAACATCGCATACCTCCCTCAACCAATCGAAAAAATTAAGAAGCCAGTCCCATGATCTGGTCTAGCTTGAAGCCCGACCAGTGCTTGTCGCCCGCAATAACAACCGGCGCGGCCTGGTAGCCCAGCGAACGAACTAGGGCCAAAGCCTCTTCATCCTGGCTCAGGTCAACCTCGGTGAACTCAATGTTTTCGCGCTTCATTAGGCGCTTGGTGCTGTCGCACTGTACGCACGACGGGAGGGTGTATACAACTGCGGTCTCGTTACTCATCTTCAACTCTTTCTCAACTACCTCGAGCTTGGAGATTAGCCGGCCCCGCCCCACTCCTCGTGGTTCGGTTCACGCAACTTCCTCGTTTGCAACGACGGGTTACCTGCCCCAGGCCTGTTTCATCGCTAAATACCGCCATTTCTGGCTGTTTTTAGGGAATCTGTGGATCGCGGATTTCTCCGTTCACCCCTAGGTCTAGGTGTTTTTCAATGCTAGAACACTATATCTAGTGTTTCAAGCCAATTTCAGTAATTGGTCGCTTAATTCGGCGTGTCGGGCCAAAACCGTAATTTCTGCACCAACCGGAAGGGCGAATTTTGGCAGTCGAGGGGCGGTTTGGCCGGCGGCACGCGCAACAAAAACTGCCCTCGGAGCGGGTCCGGGGGCAGTCATCGATGAATTCTTTAGGCCAGGCCCAAATCTTGAAGCGAAACGGCGCTTAGGTAGCGGTATCCCTTGCCCTCAATTACCTGCTGTGCGCCTGTGCTGCGGTCCACAACAGTGGCAACCGCAACCACAATGGCTCCGGCGGCTTCGAGCGCCTCAGCGGCGGTGAGCGGCGAACCGCCTGTGGTGCTAGTGTCTTCCAGCACAATCACGCGCTTGCCCGCAACATCCGGGCCTTCAACCTGACGGCCCATGCCGTGAGCCTTGGCCGCCTTGCGAACCACAAACGCGTCAATACTCCTGCCGCGAGCCGCGGCCTGGTGCAGAACCGCCGTGGCCACAGGGTCTGCGCCCATGGTGAGGCCGCCAACCGCAACAAAGTCGGTGATGCCGGCGGCATCGAGCAGGTCCAGCATTACCTGCCCAATCAAAGGCGCCGCCTCGTGATGCAGTGTGGCGCGGCGCAGATCAACGTAGTAGTCGGCTTCAATGCCGCTGCTCAGGGTCACACGGCCGTGCACCACCGCCAGTTCCTTGATTAGTTCAACGAGTCGCGGCTTGGCTGGGCTGGTAAAGGTCATGGCTTAAGTTTAAGGAATGCGCATTGCCACCTGGAACGTAAACTCCATCAGAACCCGTGTTGGTCGGGTAACCAACTACCTGCAACGAGCAAACATCGATGTTCTGGCGATGCAAGAAATCAAATGCAAACCCGAGCAGTTCCCCGTGGCCGCGTTTGAGGAAATTGGCTACCAGGTGACCATGCACGGTCTCAACCAGTGGAATGGCGTGGCATTTGCCAGCAAGATTCCGGCACAAGACGTGGAGATTGGCTTTGCCGATATGCCTGGGTTTGGTCCGGAGCTGGCTCAGGAGGCGCGTGCCATTGGCGCCACCTTCAACGATGTTCGCCTCTGGAGCCTCTACATTCCCAACGGTCGCACGCTCGACGACCCGCACTACACGTACAAGCTGGAGTGGCTGGACCGGCTAGCCGCAGCCGCCAGCGAATGGCTGTACCACGAGCCGGATCAGGCGCTTGCCCTCATGGGTGATTTCAACATTGCTCCGCTAGACACCGATGTTTGGGATATTGACGATTTCATTGGCTCAACTCACGTTTCGGTTCCCGAACGCGAGGCGTTTCAAGCCTTTGAGCAGATTGGCCTGACCGACGTGGTGCGCCCACGGATTCCCGAGGGTTACACCTACTGGGACTACCAGCAGTTGCGCTTTCCTAAGAATGAAGGCATGCGAATTGACTTCATTTTGGGTTCCGAGGAGTTTGCCAACCGAGTTACGGCGGCGGAGATAGCGCGTGATGAGCGCAAGGGCGAAGGCCCGAGCGACCACGTGCCGGTTGTGGTTGATATTTCCTAATCGCCGCTCTAGTTAGAGCAGGTCTTGCTGCTTCCCTTGGTGCCGCGGGCCCAGTCCGGCAGAGTGCTGGAACTAGCCGAAGGCGAGGCCACCGGTGCGGTTGGGGTTGCCGAAGGCGAGGCCGAGGACTGTGCCCCCGCGCCGGGGTTGCTGGCCGCCAACACCAGCGGTTCGTCGTTCTTGAGCTTGTCAAACAGAAGCTGTGCCTGATCGGCAATCAACTGAACTCTGCCCTGGTTTGGCGCTGGCAGCCCGCCCATGCTCGGTGCCTGAAGGAAGGTCATGTTGTCTGGCGAAACTTTTTTGAGTCCCCCTGCCAGACCCACCAAAACGTTCAGGTCTGTCATGTTGCTGCTGAGTGTCATGTTTCGAGCGGCAGCGTTAGCCAGGCTGTAGAGGTAAACGGGGTTGGTGAGAACGCCTTGGCTCTTGATCTTGCGGAACAGCGAACTCATGAAAACCTGTTGGTTGCTGATTCGCGAAAGGTCGCTTCCGTCGCCCACGCCATGGCGAGTGCGCAGGAACTGCAAAGCCTTCACGCCCTGAAGGGTTTGGGTGCCAGCGGCAAGGTCAAGGTGCGTATAGGTGTCGTGAATTGGGTTTGCCACGCAAACCTCAACGCCACCCACCGCGTTGGACATTTCAATAACGCCCTTGAAGTTGATCATTGCCAAATAAGGAATGGTGAGACCCGTGATGCTCTCCACTGTTAGCAAGGTGCAGCCGGGGCCACCGTTGGCAATGGTGGCGTTGATCTGACCCAGGCTCTGCGGGAGATAGCCAGGACCGCCCGAAGTGCTTGGGCAGGCAGGCCATGGAACCATGAGGTCCCGGGGAAAGCTGAGTGCCACAGCATTTTTACGGTTGGCCGATACGTGAAGCAGAATGATAACGTCGGCAAGGTTTGAAGTTTCGTGACCAAAGCCACCGCCCTGGCCGGCGCGGGTGTCGCTACCCACGAGCAGCATATTTATTGGGCCCTTGAGGTCGGTTGGTGCCGAAATCAGGTTGCCATTGGCGTCGCGCAACTGAATGCCGCCCTGTTTGAGCTGGTTGCCAATGGAAACCGCCGAGTACCCAACCACAATCATCGCTGTTGCCAAAAGCACTGCAAGCCCGCGCCAAAGCAGACTCAGCAGTTGCCTTCCGCCGGTGCGCGAGGTCAGCACGCCGTGGCGCGGGTTAGCGCGCGTTGGAGTGGGCTTTGGTGCTGACATGGCAAACCTTCTGTTTGGGCTGGCGTTGCCTAAAAACTGGCGGAGGCCGTGGGATTCGAACCCACGAAGCATTGCTGCTCACTGGTTTTCAAGACCAGCTCCATCGGCCACTCGGACAGACCTCCGAGGACAAGTTTACCCGAGCCGCCTGCTGAAGAGTATGCCTTCAAACCCTGAAAGAACTCTGGCAACTCCGTCGTCTTCCACGCTTGCCGTGATTTCGCTGGCAACAACCTTGGTTTCATCAACGGCTTGCCCCATTGCAAAGCTGAGCCCGCCGCCCGAGTTGGCCCACTCAAACATGGGAATGTCGTTGCGACCATCGCCAACGGCAATCACCTGGGAGGGTTTGATGTTGTGCATGCGGCGAATCTTCTCCAGGGCCGAACCCTTGGTAACTCCGTTAGGGCTAATGTCCAGCCACGCGGTGTAGCCAATCGCGTACGTCACCGAATGCAGTCCCACGCCGCTGATCAGGTCCACAAACTCCTGAGCATTGTGTTCGGGGGAAAGCACCACCACGCGGCTAACCGGGTGGCTCATCAACTCTTCCAGGGGAGTTTCGTAGTTCTCGTCTCCCAGGGCAAAGGTTGGGAAGGGGCGGTGAAAGCGGTAACTTCCATCAATGTCTTCAACGGCGAAGTGCGCGTTAGGCAGCTTGTCCACAAGTTGGGTGAGCACCTGGGCAGGGTCAAAAGTAATCACATCGGTGGGTCGGTAGCCGCGGTTGTCCGCCGGATCAACCTCAATGGTCACGGCGCCGTTGGAGCAGACCGCGTGGCCGTACTCAATTCCCAGGTCGCGCAGAACGGGAACTCCATTAGCGGCCGAGCGACCGGTGGCTACAACAATTTCGTGCCCCAGGGCGCGCACGCGCTTTACTTCCTTCACCACCTCGGGCGAAAGAAACCCGTCATCGTGCACCAGGGTGCCATCAATGTCCAGAGCAATTAGCCAGCGGTCATCGCCCACGGCAACGGGTGAAGTTACGCCGTTGGGATCAGCGGGCGAAAACGAAGTCAAAGCCTAGGCACCGGCCTTTGCGGGCTTTGGCGAAATAACCTCTTGGCCACCCAGGTATGGGCGCAGTGCCTTTGGAATCACAACTGAGCCATCGGGCTGCTGGTGGTTTTCCAGAATGGCAACCAGCCAACGGGTGGTAGCCAGGGTTCCGTTGAGCGTGGCCACCGGAGTGGTCTTGCCGTCATCCTTGCGGAAACGCACATTGAGTCTGCGAGCCTGGAAGGTGGTGCAGTTAGAGGTGGAGGTCAGTTCACGATATGTGTTCTGCGACGGCACCCAAGCCTCGGCATCAAACTTGCGAGCCGCGCTGCTACCCAGGTCGCCAGCGGCGGTGTCAATAACGCGGTACGGCAGTTCGCACTTCTGCAACATCTGCTCCTGCCACTCCAACAGGCGAGCGTGCTCATCTTCAGCCTCCTCTGGAGTGGTGTACACAAACATCTCCAGCTTGTTGAACTGGTGCACGCGCAAAATTCCGCCCACGTCCTTGCCGTAGGAACCAGCCTCGCGGCGGTAGCAGGTGCTCCAGCCGGCGTAGCGCAGCGGCCCTTCGCCCAGGTCCACCACTTCGTCGCGGTGGTAGCCGGCTAACGCAACTTCGCTGGTGCCGGTTAGGTAGAGGTCGTCGGCTGGTAGGTAATAGATCTCGTCGGAGTGCGCTCCAAGGAATCCGGTTCCCGCCATAACCTCCGGTCGCACCAGAGTTGGCGTAATCAAGGCGGTGAAACCGGCCTGTGCGGCCTGGTCCAGAGCCATGTTCATGAGCGCAAGTTCCAAACGGGCTCCCCAGCCCTTGAGGAAGTAGAAGCGGCTGCCCGAAATTTTGGTGCCACGTTCAATGTCAATAATGTCTAGCAACTCACCCAGTTTTTGGTGGTCGCGAATTTCAAAGTCAAAGGCCGGCTTGGTGCCAATTTCCTTGAGCACCACGTAGTCGTCTTCGCCTCCTACAGGCACGTTGTCAATGACAACGTTTTCAATCTGCCAAATCAGTGCGTCCAATGCCTGCTGTGCCTCGGTTGCAACTGCGTCGGCAGCCTTAACCTGAGCGGCCAGCACCTGTGCCTGCGCCACTAGGGCCTGCTTCTCTTCCTTTGGAGCCGCCGCAACCTGCTTGCTGAATGCGTTTTGCTGAGCGCGCAGGTTTTCGTACTCGCCCAGGCTCTTGCGCCACGCGGCATCGGCCTCGGCGGCCTGGTCCACCAGCTCTGGGCTGGCGCCACGGGCACGTTGGCTCTGCTTGATGGCTTCCGGGTTTTCGCGCAATAGGTTGAGGTCAATCACCCTTCAAGGTTACCGCCTGCCTCGCCTGCAGCCCCGTTGCGGGGTTAGTCTGGAGCCATGCAAAAGGTGGCGGTGATCTTCAACCCGCAAAAGGTTGACGCGCTGCGCCTAGCGGGAATTGTGAACGGGCTGCTTCGCCGCCGCAAACTTGACCCGGCACTTATGCTGCCAACCGATTCCGGAAACGCCCAGGCCGGTTTGGTGCAAACCGCCATCGATGCCGGTTGTACACTCCTGCTCATTGCGGGAGGCGACGGCACTCTGCGCACAGTGTTAGAGGCCGTGCAGGGAACCAGTCTGAGCGTTGGCCTGCTGCCGCGAGGCACCGGTAATGTTTTGGCGCGCAACCTGGGCATTCCACTTGGCAGCCTGGCCAAGGCAACCACCCGTGCGCTCGACGGCAACGACCGCGCCATTGACATTGCGCGCGTAAACTTCACCACGGCCAACGGCCAAAAACAGTCCCAGCTCTTTGCAGTGATGGCGGGGATCGGACTCGACGCCAAAATCATGATGAACACCGACCCCAAGCTAAAGAAGCAGTTTGGTTGGGTTGCCTACATCGATGGCGGCCTGCGGTCCCTACCCGCAAGATTCGAAACCATGGATGTGAGTGTGAACTCGCGTCCAAGCAAGCGGCTGCAACTTCATTCTCTGATTGTGGGAAACTGCGGATTCCTGCCAGGCAACATTAACCTCATGCCCGAGGCTCGCCTAGACGACGGCCTGCTGGACCTGGCTGCTGTTGGGCCGCACCGGTTTTGGCACTGGATTGACTTTTGGAACCGTGTTACCTGGATTGCGTTTCTGGTTGGCAAGGTGCGTGGCTGGCGCAAACTGGCCCAGCAAACCGCAAACGTGAAAACGCTCGAGAACTTGGCCGGCAAGGTCATTGAGGTGTGGCCGGAGCATCCCGTGGACATTCAGCTAGACGGCGACCCGTTTGGCAAAGTCCATGCGGCGGCATTCGAGGTGCTGCCTAAAGCGCTGCGCGTGCGCTGCTAAGCGCACGCCAGAGCAGGCAAGTGCGTTGCTAAGCGCGCGCCAGAGTTTGCTAGTGCGCTGCTAGTGCCCCAAACTAGGCCAGGGCTAGTGCCCTGCGCGCAGCCCCTTTAGCCAAGCGGCGGCAGTTCCGTACTCGGCGTTGGAGTTGTTGCCGTTTGGCTTGCTCTGCAGCTTGTCGGCTCGTGGGTAGGAGCCCAGGAACATCACACGCGGGCTAAACCGGTATAGCCCCGCGAGCGCCTCACCGAGCGCCTGGTCTTGAATGTGACCCTCGGCATCCACGTTGAAGCGATAGCGCCCCAGTCGGTCGCCAATGGGGCGACTCTCAATTCGGGTCAGGTTCACTCCGCGGGCGGCGAACTGCTCCAGCATCTCAAGCAGCGTTCCCGGGCGATCGGTTGGCAGCTCAATAATGATGCTGGTCTTGTCCGAGCCGGTTGGCGTGGGTTGCTTTTCGGGCAGGCCCACCTGAATGAATCGGGTTTGGGCGTGTTTGTTGTCGGCGATGTTCTTTGCCAGCACCTTCACCGCGTAGTGATCGGTGATGTGTGTGGTTGAAATGGCGGCGTCGGCAACATCGCTGGTGAGCAGTTCGGCTGCGGCGGCGGCATTGGACGTGGCTGGCAAATGGGTGTGCTTGGGCAGGTTTGCGCCCAGCCAGTCGCGCACCTGTGCGTAGGCCACGGGATGAGCCGAAATGGTTTTCACCTGGCTCAGCTTCACGCCGGGGCGCGCCACCAAGTTGAAGTTCACCGGCACCAGATACTCGCCGTAGATTCGCAATCCATCGATGGTTGCCAGCGCATCCAGAGTGGCACTCACGCCACCTTCCACGCTGCTCTCCACCGGCACAACCGCGCGGTGGGCTCGGCCCTGCACCACGTCGTTGAGTGCATCAGCAACGCTCACCACCGAGTTCCAAACGGCACCGTTGGCCTCGGGAACCTGCGCCAGCGCAAGCTCGGTGAATGTGCCCACCGGACCCAGGAATGAATAAACCTTGCCCTTGCGCGCATTCTTAGCCGAAGCGTTACCTAGTTTGGATGACATGTATAAAGGTTAACTGCCAAAATGCATATATGAGCGTGCGTGCCGGCCTAAAGACCATGGAGTCAGACCTGATTGATGTTGCCAAGTTGGTGAATGACTATTACCAAATCCATCCCGATGTGAATCTGGTTGAGCAAAAAGTGGTGTTCGGCACCAGCGGCCACCGCGGAACTTCGCTAAATGGTTCGTTCAACGAGGATCACATTGCGGCTATCACTCAGGCCATTGTGGAATACCGCGCCAATGAAAACATTCGTGGCCCCATTTACGTGGGTATGGACACTCACGCCCTGAGCGGTCCGGCACAGAAGACCGCACTTGAGGTTTTGGCAGGCAACGGCATTGCGGCGCTGATTGATTCCAACGATGGTTACACCCCCACCCCGGCGGTTTCGGTGGCAATCATCAACCACAATGCGGGCAAGGCGGCTGGCGATGCCAGTGTGGCCGACGGCCTGGTTATCACCCCAAGCCACAACCCGCCTACCGATGGCGGTTTCAAGTACAACCCGCCTCACGGTGGTCCGGCCGACAGCGACGCAACCAACTGGATTGCCGCGCGCGCCAACGAGATCATCCTTGGCAACCTGCGCGAGGTGAAGCGTTCCGCCCCTAACGCCGGCAAGTTCGACTTCCGCACTAACTACATTGACCAGTTGGGCGATGTGCTCAACATGGCCGCCATCCGCGACTCCAAGGTTTCTATCGGAGCGGACCCCATGGGAGGCGCATCGGTGGATTACTGGGGGGCGATTGGCGAAAAGTACGGCCTCAACCTAACGGTGGTAAACCCGGACGTTGACTTCCAGTTTGGTTTCATGACCCTGGACTGGGACGGCAAGATTCGCATGGATTGCAGCAGCCCGTTTGCCATGGCCAGCCTGATTGCAAGCAAGAGCGCGTTTGACATCAGCACCGGAAACGATGCCGACGCCGACCGCCATGGCATTGTGACCAGTGACCACGGGCTAATGAATCCCAACCACTTTTTGGCCGTGAGCATTGACTACCTGTACCGAAACCGTTCGGGCTGGAACACTAACGCCGCCGTGGGTAAAACCATGGTTTCTTCGGGGATTATTGACCGCGTGGTGGAGTCGCTGGGCCGCAAGTTGATTGAGGTGCCGGTTGGTTTCAAGTGGTTTGTGCCTGGGCTCATCGATGGTTCCGTTGGCTTTGGCGGCGAGGAGTCGGCGGGTGCTTCTTTCCTACGCCTCAACGGTCAGGCCTGGAGCACCGACAAAGACGGCCTGATTCTGGCGCTGCTCGCAAGCGAAATCAAGGCCGTAACCGGCAAGTCGCCAAGCGAGCACTATGCCGCGCTCACCGCCAAGTTTGGTGCGCCTGCTTATGAACGCATCGATGCTCCCGCCACTTTGGAGCAGAAGAGCAAGCTTGGCAAGTTGAGCGCTTCCGCCGTGACCGCCAGCCAGTTGGCTGGTGAGGCCATCACCAAGATTGAGACCCATGCGGCCGGCAACGGTGCCGCATTGGGTGGCCTCAAGGTAAGCACTCAAAACGCTTGGTTTGCCGCCCGCCCATCGGGTACCGAAAACGTCTACAAGATCTACGGAGAATCATTCCTGGGTGCCGAACACCTAACCCAGGTGCAAATTGAAGCCAAGGCCCTCGTGGATGGCGTTCTCGGTTAGTTCAACCTCGGCGCGAGGCTAGTATTTGGGCGCAGCGGGCAGGCCAAAAAAGTCTTCCAGAACCGCAACGCCCGTTAGGTGCATTTGCGTGCTCAGTTCCACGCCAACGTATCGGTAATGCCAAGGCTCAAACTGGTAACCCGTGGTGGCGGTGCGGCCTTTGGGGTAGCGCAGAATGAATCCGTATTGCCAGGCGTTGGCCGCAAGCCATTTACCCGCCTTGGTGTTGGAAAAGCAAACTCGAATCACGCAGCCTTGGCCGGCTGCCGAGAGGTCTGCCGCCAGGCCGGTTTGGTGCTCGCTGTAGCCGGGGCGAGCCGCCAGGTTTTCGCCGGCCACCAAACCGAGTTGCGCTACATCGCGGTCGTGTACCGCAACCTGCGTGTTGTACGAGCGGTAGGTGCTGCTCAGCACAAGCACTCCGGCACCCGCCGCGTTCATGGCCGTGGCCATGGCAACCACGGCCTTGCCCGCCGGCTTGGCTAGTCGGATGCCGTATGGATTCTGACCCACCCCGCCCGGAAATTTGGGCTTCACCAGTGATTTGGGCACATAGGTCTTTGGGTTCAACGGACGCTGCTTGTCCACCACAACCCACAGCGAATTGGCGGCATCGATGCTGTAAAGCTGCGGATTGAAAGGCGTTGGGCTGGGGCTGGGCGTGTCTGTTGGTGCGGGCGTTGGAGTTTCGGTTGGCGGCAACGAGTCCGTTGGATTTGGTGTTGCCGTGACTATTGGATCAGGCGTTGCGGCGTGCGCATTAGAAAGGTTTGCCAGATTAGTTACCGAGGGAAATAATATTAGAGACGTTGCGGTTGCAACTAATAGAGATTTTTTCCAAATCGTGACCACAGGTTTACGCACCCGTTAAGCCTAGACAACTGATTCGCCCCCGCAAGAAAGAGGCCTCATTTTGGCTCGTGCAGATAGAAAAGCGGCAGCCGCCGCGAGCGCCCAGACCGGCGTTATGACCCACCGTCAGATCATGTTTGTTCTGTTCGGTTTGATGTCGGGAATGTTCCTGTCGTCTCTTGATCAGAGCATTGTTGGTAGCGCCATGCGCACCATTGCCGATGACCTCAAGGGTCTCGACCTTCAGGCTTGGGTTACCACCGCCTACCTAATCACCTCCACCATCACCACGCCAATCTACGGAAAGCTCGGCGACATCTTTGGTCGCCGCCGCCTTTTCATCTTTGCCATTTCCGTTTTTGTGGTGGCTTCGGTTGGCGCATCGTTCTCGCAGAGCATGTACGAACTTGCCACCTGGCGAGCCGTTCAGGGTATTGGTGCCGGTGGTTTGTTCACCCTGGCTCTCACCGTTATGGCCGATGTGATTCCGCCGCGTGACCGCGCAAAGTACATGGGTATGTTCATGGCCGTTTTCGGAACATCTTCCGTTATTGGCCCGCTGGTTGGCGGGCTATTCGCTGGTGCCGACCAAATCCTCTGGATCAGCGGCTGGCGCTGGGTGTTCCTCATCAACCTGCCAATTGGTATTTTGGCCATGTTCATGGTGGTTAACTTCCTGCACATCCCTCACCACAAGAAGTCCAGCCGCATTGACTGGTGGGGCGCCGTAACCATCATCGTTGCGGTGGTTCCACTCTTGATCGTTGCCGAGAAGGGCCGCGAGTGGGGCTGGGATTCCAGCAACTCAATCGCCGCCTACGTAATTGGTGCAGTTGGCATCATTGCCTTCATCCTGGTTGAACGCGCGATGAAAGACGATGCGCTGTTGCCACTGCGTTTGTTCAAGTCGAACACGTTCACGTTCTCAACCATCATCGGTGTGATTGTTGGTGTTGGAATGTTTGGTGGAATGATGACCATTCCGCTGATTCTGCAGATCGTTTACGGTGCCACTCCAACCGAAGCCGGCTTGCTAATGCTTCCAATGGTGGTTGGCATGATGACCGCCTCCATTCTGAGTGGTCGCTTCACCGGCAAGACCGGCAAGTACAAGGTGTTCCTGATTTCGGGTACCGCTTGCATGACCATTGCCTACACCTACCTCTCCAACCTCACCTATCAGTGGGAAATTTGGCAGATCTCCGTGGGCATGGTGCTTATGGGTGCCGGCCTTGGCCAGCTGATGCAGACTCTGAACATGGTTGCCCAGAACTCGGTTGAAGCTCGAGACATTGGTGTTGCCACCTCGAGCGCAACCTTCTTCCGCCAGATGGGTGGAACCGCCGGTGTTGCCATCTTCATGAGCATTCTGTTCTCCTCGCTGCAGGACAAGGGAACTCAGATTGCCGATGGCCTCAAGGCTGCAATCACGAAGAACCCGGCGCTTTTGGCCGAACCAAAGAACGCTGTTTTCAAGCAGGCCGGCAGCAAGCTGGGCGACATGATCAACAGTGACTCCTCCTTCCTCAAGACCGTTAGCAAGGAGCTGGCCGCGCCAATCAAGCAGGCCTTTGCAGAGTCCGCCGTGCTGGTGTTTGCTTCGGCAACCGTTGTGGTGGCGCTGGCGTTCTTGCTCACTTGGTTCGTGAAGGAAATTGCGCTTCGCACCAAGAGCGGTGTTCAGGAGCAGGCCGAGGCCAAGCAGGCTGCGGCGGCTGCATCAATGCACTAAACGCACTCAACGCAATGGCCCCGCTGGAGTAATCCGGTGGGGCCTTGTGCTTTCCCGGCTAGGAAAGCCGAGGCCTGCCCGTTACAAACTCGATTGGCTTGCCCAAAAAGCGTTCCTTCATTACCTGAATGGCTTCGGGGTTTTGATCCATAAGCACAACGCGGCGACCCAGTTCAAGTGCAACGGCACCGGTGGTTCCCGAGCCGCCAAAGAAGTCGATAACCAGGTCGTCCGGGCGAGAACTGGCTTGAAGCACGCGGCGCAGAATACCCACGGGCTTTTGGGTTGGGTAGCCGGTCTTCTCTTTGCCGGTTGGACTCACAATGGTGTGCCACCAAACATCGGTGGGAAGCTTTCCGCGCTCGGCCTTTTCCGGCGTCACCAACCCCGGCGCCATGTAGGGTTCGCGATCCACGGCGGCCGAATCAAAGTAATAGTTCTTGGGGTCCTTCACGTAAACCAAAATTGTGTCGTGCTTTGCCGGCCAGCGGTTCTTTGCCTTGCCTCCGTAGTCGTAGGCCCAAATGATTTCATTGATGAAGCACTCGCGGCCAAAGAGCGCGTCCAACAACACTTTGGCGTAGTGCGCCTCGCGGTAGTCCAGATGCAAATAGAGCGTTCCCGTTTGGCTCAGCACGCGCCACGCCTCTACCAACCGGGGCTCCAAAAAGGCCCAATAATCTTCAAACGCGTCGTCGTAGCTGAGCACCGTTTTCTTCACGGTTTCGTACCGCTGTCCCTTGAACCCAACCCGACTTCCGCTCTCGCTACGAACCGTGGTGTTACCCCCGCGAGCCTGCACTCTTCCGGTGTTAAAGGGCGGGTCAATGTAAATAAGTTGGGCGCACGAATCGGGCATAGACTTCAAAGCGGGAAGGTTATCTCCCACAACAACTTGACTCGGTATCGGGCTCACTCAAAGTAGGTTAACAGCATGGAACCGCACGTAGTTCACAACACTCAACTTCACCGCTACGAAATCTTTATCGGTGATGAAAAAGTGGGTCACGCCGACTACAGCCAAATGCCCGGCGAACTCCACTTTGTGCACACCGAGGTAGATCCTGCGCACCAGGGCAAGAATCTTGCCGCCATTCTCATGCGCGAGGCGCTTGCCGACGTTCGTGCCCAGGGCAAGGCCAAGGTTGTGCCGGTCTGCTCTTACGTGGTTCGCTACATGGAGCGCCACCCGGATACTCACGACCTGCTGCTAAACCCCATTGAAGACGCGGTGGCGGCCTGCCGCATTCCTCAGGTGGACAAGTTCGCGGCAAAGCACAACATTCCGTTGCGGCAGCCCGAATAGGCGTTATACGGATAGCTCCCCGTTCAACCAGTCGATTACGTCGGTAATGACCTCGCCCTGATTGATTTCGTTGAAAGACTCATGACGGCCGCCGTGGTAAATGATCAACTCAACGTCTTTGAGTCCGGCACGGAGCAAGGCCTTTAGCAAGAATTGATTTCCGCGTTCGGCACCGAGTGCGTCCTCGCTTCCGGCAATCAACAACATTGGCAGATCGGACCTAATGGCCTTTGTTGGTAGTCCAAGCAGCTGCAGGGTGTTTGCCAGCCCAAACACCTCCATGGCGCTCTCCGGAAAATTGAGCGGATCTGCCGCAAACTTTTGGCCTACTTCGGCGTTACGGCTCAGCCACTCAAACCCACTCTTATTAGGCGTATCGTTCCAGCGTTTATTAAAGTTGCCGGGCGGCAAAATGCCTGGAACCAAGAGCGTGGAACCCGAAAGCACAACGGCCGCAAATCGGTTTGAGTTGGCGTTCAGAATGCGCTGCCCAATCATGGAACCCCAGCTGTGGGCTATGAGCGCCACCGCGAGTCCGGGATGTTCGGAGTTGATTAGATCGGTGAGCTGCAGTTCGTTGGCGTAAACCGCGCGCATGCCGCCAACGCCAACATTGCCCTGGCGCTTAATTTGTCCGGCCGCGCGCATGTTCACACCGGTCTGACCATGGCCGCGATGATCGGTTGCGTAAACCGCGTACCCCGCTCGATTCAGGGCGGCGGCCACGTGGTCGTACCTGCGCGCGTGTTCGCCCAGACCGTGAACCAGCTGCACCACGGCCCTTGCGTTTGCCACGGGCCATTCGTAAAACACAATGTCAATACCGTGTTTGTCGGTAAAAGAGCGAATCAGGGGCAACGCTGTCATGTGAGCAGGTTACACCGCCGCGGCCTCAGGCTTCGCGGGTTACTTCCACGGACACGAACAGTTCCGAATCGCTAATGCCCGCATACACTCCTCGGAGCGGAGGCACGTCGTCGTAATCGCGACCCCGGGCAACCGCGATATGCCTGTCCGTTTGCTCAAGGTTATTTGTGGGGTCGTTTGCTATCCACTCGCCGCCGAACCACTCCACCCAGGCGTGAGATTCACCTAGCACTTTCTCGCCAATCACTGGATTCACCTGAGGATGCAAATAGCCACTCACATAGCGTGCGGGGATTCCCACACTGCGCATTGCCCCAAGAGTGAGGTGAGTGAAATCCTGGCAGACTCCAACCTTTTTAGTCCAAGCCTCAATTCCATTGCTGTTAACGCCAGTTACCCCGGGTTGGTATTTCAGTTTGCTGTGCACATACTGGCAAATTGCAACTGCAGTTTGAGCCGGGGTTGAAGTTGCAGCCCACTTGTGTGCAAATCTGGCAAGTTCCGCAGGCACTTGAGTTCGCTTGGAAATGCTCAGGTAGTCGCGCAATAGCAGGTCACGTTCGGCAAGGGCCCCCAGGCTCTGCCAATCCAGATCGTGCTCAAGCTCCTCGGGCAAGCGCAGTTCCACCGATGTTGTACTTGTGATCTCGAGCTTTACGTGTGGCTCGAGTACCTCAAACATCACAACTCGATTGCCAAAGTAGTCGAGATACTCGTGACTTGCAGGATGGGGATTGATCTCCAACTTACTGTTGAAAACCAACTGGCTTTCGTCACGAATTGGCAGCATGCGAACCTCGTTATAAGAAGCCACAACTGGTTCTGTGTAGCTGAATCCCGTTTTGTGAGACACCTTGTATCTGCTCATGACATCTCACCTATCCAAGTTGGCAGAACATGCGCAGGGAAGTATCTAGCGCTAATTGCCTCGGAGACGGCATTGGTCCCCTCCTGCAATGCAAGCATTTCCTGAGTCAGGTTAGCCACGATTGATGCGGCCGAACGATATTCGAGGGAGTTGCGCAGCTGCCCAAGCAATCGTATGGACTCATCGTTAACTCCAACTCGGGCGGTAGTTGGTGCAAGATCAGCCAGACACTTTTCAGCTCTGGCAATGGCAAAAGTTACCGATCTAGGGAAAATCCTGTCGAGTAACAAAAACTCTGCCGCGCTCGTAGCCGAAGGCACTCCTCTATAGGTTCGTAGATAAGCTTCGTAGGCACCACAGGAACGAAGGATTGTGGTCCACGACGGTCCACTCGCCGCGGTCAATTCGCTGGTTGCCAGGAGCCTTGCGGTCATATCGATTCGTTCAAGACTTCTGCCTAGGGTAAAGAAGATCCACGCCTCATCGCGACTAGTACTGCTTTCAACTATGCCAACCGCGAGCGCAGAACGTTCTCTAACCCAACCAAAGAAGTCGTGAGCTCGATCCGGAGAGACCTTTCTGGGCATCCTGGAGCGAGTGGTGTTCAGGCACTCCCACAATTCGGTGCTAACAATTTCTCTAACTCGGCGGGCATTTTCGCGTGCGGAGCCTAATGCCGATGCAATCGAACTTGGGTCCGTTCGGTCTACTGCCAGGAGGGTCAGGAGCGTCTGCCGATTTAGCGGTTCGCCATGTTCTGCATTGCTGCCGATGACTTTCATAAGCGACCTGCATGCTGTGTCTTCATCAACCCATGGATCCTCCAAAAGTAGCTGAAGATGAACATCCAAAAGTCGGGCAGTGCCATCCGCGCGTTCAATGTAGCGCCCAATCCAAAACAAAGACTCCGCTATTCGACTAAGCATCGATCGCTCCTCCTGTTTGTTGCTGCTGCTCCTGTTGTTTCAGGTAAGGATTTCCTCGCCCAACTTTGGGGGCAATGAAACCGGAGTCATGGGAGGTTTGTCCCGCCACAATTGCAGAGACCTCCGAGTTTGTTGGCATGTAATCGCGCACCACGATGCGTTCCATGCCCACCACCCAGGTGTCTTTCGAGCCCCCACCTTGAGATGAATTCACAACGAGTTCACCTTCGGGCAGTGCAACTCTTGTAAGACCTCCAGGAAGCACCCACACATCGTTTCCGTCGTTCACGGCAAATGGTCTCAAGTCGGCATGCCTTGGCCTCAGACCTTCGTCAACCAATGTAGGGATGGTGCTGAACTGTACCACTGGTTGAGCAATGTACCCTCGAGGATCCTTCTGCAGTTTGCGCTTCAGGTCCGCAAGCTCCTTCGCCGAGGCGGCGGGCCCAACAACCAGTCCCTTACCGCCGCTCCCGTCCACGGGTTTAACTACTAATTCGTCCAGCCTGTCCATGACCTCAGCAAGACTTTCCGGTTCCTCGAGCCGCCAGGTTTGAACATTTTGGATTATCGGTTCTTGCCCCAGGTAATAGCGAGTCAAGTTGGGTAGATAGGTATAAACGAGCTTGTCGTCGGCTACGCCGTTGCCAACCGCGTTGGCTATGGTCACGTTGCCTAGCCGTGCGGCAGTGAGAAGCCCTGGCGGACCCAACACCGAGTCCGACCGGAACGATAGCGGGTCAAGGAATTCATCGTCCACGCGACGGTACACAACGTCAACGCGCATTGGGCCGGCCGTGGTTCGCATGTAAACCTTGCCTCCACTGCAATAAAGATCTCGCCCCTCAACCAACTCAATACCCATGAGTCGGGCCAGTAATGTGTGTTCAAAATAGGCGCTGTTGTAAACACCTGGGGTGAGAACAACGATGTTTGGATCGGTTACTCCAGCCGGAGCGGCGGCTCGCAGTGCAGCAAGCAATCGATTGGGATATTCGGCCACCGGCATGATTCGCATCTTTTGAAAAAGCTCGGGTAGGGTCTGAGCCATCACACGGCGATTGGAAATTACGTAACTCACGCCACTCGGAACGCGAACGTTGTCTTCTAGAACTCTCCACTCACCAAGTTGATCTCGGATTAGGTCTATTCCAGACACATGGATTCGCACCCCGTTGGCTGGGTCGATTCCTGCAGCCGCCCTGTGGAAGTGTGCAGAAGTGGCAACCAAAGATGCTGGAATGACGCCATCGCGTACAGCATTTTGAGCGCCGTATATGTCTGCTAGGAAGGCTTCGAGCGCCTTTACGCGCTGCTTTATTCCTGCTTCAAGGTTGGACCACTCACTGCGATCGATGACTCTTGGAACGGCATCCAGTGGGAATGGTCGCTCTTCACCTGCAAAGTCAAACGTGACCCCCTGCGCAAGGTAGGAGCTTTCGAGTGCCTCTGTTCGATCCTTAAGTTCGCGATGTGACATCGCAGCCAGAGCTTCGTGGATTTGAACATAACGAGCTCTGACTTTCCCCGATGGCTCAAACATTTCATCGAATGGGCCGCGCGGCTGATTTTTAGCTCGCTTGAGCTGGTCCCCCGCAGCGCGGGGATAAGCACTGAATAAATCTCCCATTGAAACAAAGTAGGCAAGAATTGTTGCCGCATTGTTTCATCGATAGGTCCATACTGTGACTTTTTGAGCAAGTAACGTTAGGCAAGTATTCAGCCGTCTCTCAGGAAACTCCCAACCTTGATAAACAGACTTATCCCATGACCGCCAACTTCAGGTTCACCCAACCAAACACCAGAGTCCGCCTCGGGCCGCGCAAAATTTTGCGCATCTCCCGCATGCAAGACCTGGTTGAGGTGTTGGCCTGGGGCAGCGTGCTTGCCGTAGCTGCCATGTTTCTCATCGATGGCGGAATCAAAAGCATCACCGATGTTGGTTCTGCTTTCAATGCAGCAAGCCGCCTATTAGCGCTGGTTGGAACCGACTTACTACTCATTCACATGCTGCTGGTTGCCCGGGTGCCCTGGATTGATCGCCTCTACGGTCTAGACAAGGCAACAGATGCCCACAAGAAGCTGGGCAAGCCCATTCTTTACCTGATCACGGCGCACTTTCTTGCCAGCCTTATTGGCTACGCCATTCAGGATTCCAAACAAATTCTCGACGAGCTATACGCCCTGGTATTCACCGTTCCAGATATGCTCACGGCCACCATTGCTTTGATCCTGATGATTGCCGTTGTGGTTTCATCCATTCAAATTGCGCGCAAACGCCTCAGCTACGAGGCCTGGTGGCTGGTTCACCTGTTGAGCTATGCATCGGTGTTCCTGGCCATTCCTCACCAGATTTCCACTGGAAGCGACATTGCCGGCAAGCCCGTGCAGATGCTCTACTGGATCAGCCTGTACCTCTTTGTTGCCGGAAACGTGGTTTGGTTCCGCGTGCTTCAGCCGGTGTTCGCACATCTGCACTACGGATTCAAGGTTGAAACCACGGTTCGTGAGTCCTCCGACTCCACCTCGATCTACATCACCGGTAGAGGTCTGCAGAAGTTGCAGTACGAGAGCGGGCAGTTCTACATTCTTCGTGTGCTAACCCCTAGCCAGTGGTGGCGTGCGCACCCGTTCTCGGTTTCCGCCGCACCTAACTCGCGCTTTGTTCGCTTCACCATTGGCGACCGTGGCGACGACACCGGTTTGCTGCAGCACATCAAGCCCGGAACCAAGGTGATCCTGGAAGGCCCATACGGAGTGTTCACCGAAAGCCGACGCACCAAGGAGAAGGTCACCTTGATTTGTGCGGGTATTGGGGCTCCCCCAATCCGTGCACTAGCGGAGTCCCTGGCTGCTCGCCCAGGCGACGTGTCGATCATCTACCGCGTTCGAAACGCCAACGACGCCGCACTGGTGGACGAGCTGCAGGCCATCAGTGCCAAGCGTGGCTTCAACTTAACGCTGCTCGAGGGCGGCCGTGGCGGTGCCAACTCTTGGATGCCAGCCCACCCAGATAACCTTCCGGACCACTCTCGCATTGGCGTGATTGCCCCTTGGATCAGCGAAAGCGATGTGTTCATCTGCGGCCCCGCGGCCTGGACCAGAACCGTGAAACGTAGCCTGACGCGTGCAGGAACCCCCGAAAACCAAATTCACGCAGAGGAGTTTGCCTGGTGAGAAAAGTTACCCAAGCCACTTTTGGCATCATTGGCCTAGGAGTTCTTGGCCTTAGTTATGCCCAAGGCGCTAACGCACAGGTTGGCAACACTTTTGCGGCTGCACCGGCAACCACCGGCACGGCAAGCGGTTCAAATCCCGCTGCCACAACATCGGCTAGCCAATCCGCCGCCGCTTCCGCAGTAGCAACGCCTTCTGCCTCTGCCACGTCGAGCACCAGTTCGTCTGCCGGCAACACCGCAACGAAGGGTTCCACTTCAGGAAGCACTGCGAGTAGCCAGCCAGTCGCCAGCGCCAGCGCATCGCCGAGCGCTTCGGCAAGCGCTCCCGCCAGCACGGGCGGAGGAACCACCACTACCGCCGCGGTAACCAAGACAGGCACTTCGATCCCTTATCGATTCGGTACCGTTCAGGTGAGCGTTACCAAGGAAAACGGCAAGATCACTGCCATCAACCTGCTGCAAGCCACCGCAACTCACGGTCGCGAACAAGCTTTTTCCTACCTGGTGAACTACGCAATCCAAGCCCAGGGAACCGGATTTGCCAACATCAGCGGCGCCACCTACACCACCGACGCATTCAAGCAGTCCCTGTCATCCGCCCTTGGTAAGTTCTAGGAATGGGCAATCAACGAAACCTAGGAACTAGGGTGGCCAGTGCAGCCATCGGTGCCCTATCTGTTGTTGGTGGCGTGTTTCTCACCAACCACTACACCGGGTTCTTGGACGGTGGCACGGCCCAAGGTTCCACGGCAACCTCCAACGGCACAAGTTCAAGCGCGAGCACCGGCGTTACCGGCAGCGCCACGGGCGACGCGGTTCAATATCAGTTTGGCGTGATTCAACTCAAGGTCACCAAGGCCAATGGCAAGCTAACCGCCGTTGATCTGATTCAAGCCGGCGCAAACAATGGGCGCGAAGCCGCGTTCCCATACCTTGTGAAATACGCCATTCAGGCGCAGGGTTCCAGCTTCTCCAATTTGAGTGGCGCCACCTACACCACCGATGCGTTCAAGCAGGCGTTGGATTCCGCCATCTCCAAGGTTGGCTAGTGGCTCAGTCTTTTGAGCGCATCCACTACTGCATGGGAACGGCCTTCCGCTTTGCCGGAAACTCCCACCTTGCGCCGGCGCAGACGGAGGGTTTGCTTGATCAGGCGGCGGAACTTTTGAACGTAGCCGATTCAATCTTTAGTCTTTACAAACCCGAGAGCCCCTTGAGCGCCCTCGCTCGCGGCGAAACCTCCGTGGCGCAATGCCCTCCGGTGGTTGGCCAAATTTGGGACCTTTGCGAAGAATGGGAAAAGGCCACCGATGGTTGGTTCTCGCCCTTCACGCCGGTGAACACCTTCGACCCTTCTGGTCTGGTAAAAACCTGGGCGGCGCAGGAAGCGGCTAACTTGCTCACCGCGGCGGGCATCAATGACTTTACTTTGAACGCCGGCGGCGACGTTTTGATTGCCAACGGCACATCCAACCCCATTGATTGGCGCCTTGGCATTTCCAAACCGGTTTCAATCGCTAGCCCCGAGGCGGGAGTGCTAACGGTGATTGATCTAGCCGGCACCGAGTTTCGGGCCGTTGCCAGTTCGGGCACGGCCGAGCGCGGAGAACACATTTGGAATCCCAAAGCTGCGGGTAAAGAACCTGCCAATGAACTGTTGCAGGTCACAGCAGTGGCACGAAGCCTGGTGGACGCAGACGTTTGGGCCACCGCAGCCTTTGCCATGGGTGGCAGGGCAGTTGATTTTGTGAACGCCCACAACTCGGCGCATCCGGCGCAGTCCGTGGAGTTGCTGCTGGTTTGGCCAAACGGCAACCTCACCGGAACCGAAGGTTTCATAAACCTGTTTGCCAAGCCCGAATAGCGTTATCGGCGACCCGGCCGGTATGGGGGACTAGTCCCAATTGCCTAGTTCCAGATGCTTGGCGCCGGCTCCCTGCCCTTAGGCAAATTCACCGATGCCGCCCAATCGGCAACCCAGTCGGGCAGAACCGGAGTAACTGCGGGGGCGCCTACCAACTCCAGAATCTGCTGCGGGGTAACTATTCCGCGCGGACGAGCTAAGAAGCGAATGCGAACCATCGCTGATGCATAAATCTCATCGTTCACCGTGAATCGCTGCTCGGCATAAAACGCGTCTTTATCCCAGCCGGCAATCTTGGTTTCAATGTTGAACACCAGCCATGGATGCAGTGACTTGCGGAAAGTAATGGTTTCGGCAACAACCACGGGATACCAGTTCTTGGCGGCGAGCGCCTTCCAGAATCCCGAGCGGTTCATCAGGTCAAACCGTCCGAGGTCGAGCAGGCTCAGAAACTTGCCATTGTTCATGTGGTTGAAAATGTCTAGGTCGGTGGGCCAGACCCTAAACGGGCGGGACGCCATGTCCCAAGGCGAGATCCTGCTGCGTGAGCGCCAACTAACCAGCGCCCAAATCAGACGCAACCACAAATTCATTGGTTACCAGATGCTCACACGCTGCTCAGGGTCCAGCCACATGCCGTCACCCGGCTGCACATTAAAGGCCTCGTAGAAGGCATCCACATTCTTGAGAATTTGGTTGCTACGGAACTCGGGAGGCGAGTGCGGATCGGTGGCAAGACGCTGAATCATGATTTCATCGCGAGATACCTGACGCCATATTTGCGCATACGACATGAAGAACCTTTGGTCGCCGGTCAATCCATCGATGACCTCATCCGTCTGGCCACCCAGAGCCATGTGGTATGCCTTGTAGGCAATGCAAGCGCCACCCAGATCGCCAATGTTCTCACCAATGGTGAATGCGCCGTTCACTTTTTGTTCCGGTCCAAGCTGTGCTGGGGTCAGGGCGTTGTATTGCTCAATTAGCGCCTTGGTGCGTTCCTCAAAGGCGTTGCGGTCCTCCTCGGTCCACCACTGCTCCAACTTGCCGTCGCCGTCAAATGTGGAGCCCTTGTCATCGAACCCGTGACCAATCTCGTGACCGATAACAGCTCCAATGCCGCCATAGTTGGTGGCCAGGTCTGATGCCGGGCTGTAGAACGGCCAGCGCAGAATGGCGGCAGGGAACACAATCTCGTTCATAGTGGGGTTGTAGTAGGCGTTCACGGTCTGCGGAGTCATGCCCCACTCGTCGCGGTCAATTGGCTTGCCAATACGCTCGCATTCCTTGGCAACCACCCAGGCGCTTACCCGGCGAACATTCCCAACCAGGTCATCGCGGTCAACCTCAAGCGTGGAATAGTCCTTCCACTTGTTTGGGTAGCCAATCTTGGGAGTGAACTTACTCAGCTTTTCAAGTGCCTTGGCCTTGGTCACATTGGTCATCCAGGTGAGTTCGGAAATTGACTGGTGGTAGGCGGCCAGGAGATTCTGAACCAACGTTTCCATCTCGGTTTTTGAACTAGCAGGAAAGTGCTTCTCAACGAATATTTCACCAATGGCTTCGCCGAGCGATCCCTCGATAAGGCTAACGGCGCGCTTCCAACGTGGTCGGTTCTCTTCGGTGCCGCTGAGGCGACGGCCGTTGAAATCAAAGTTCTGGGCCACAATGTCGCTGCTCAGGTAGGGAGCCAAGGAACTAATTACCTGCCAGGCCGCCCAAAGTTTGATGGTCTCCAGATTCTGATTGTTGTAGTGCCCCTCAAGCGCCTTGAGGAAGCCCTCCATGAGCACAACGTTCTCGGCAAGCAGCGCCGGAGTTTGGTGCATGCCTGCCAAATACAGGCTCCAGTCAAATGTTGGGGTCAGCGCCTGAAGCTCGTCAAAGGTGCGGAGCGAGTAGAGCTCCTCCCAATCGCGACTCTTCACCACGTCTAGGTGGTGCTTGGCCAACTCGGTTTCAAAGGCCACAATCTTTGCCGCCGCCGCTTCCGCTGCCGAAATCTCCCAACCAGCCAGATGCAGCATCTGTGCCACGTGGGGAGTGTAGGCTTCCAAAATCTCGGCGTGAAGAGGGTCGCGGTAATAGGCCTCATCCGGAAGCCCGAGACCGCCCTGGAAGCTGTAAGCAATGTAACGCTCGGGGTTCTTCATGTCGTTAAAGATTCCCAAGCCAAAAATGCCCGAGATCCCGGCACGTTCAAACTCACCCAACAACTTGGTAATGTCATCGATGTTTCTCGCGGTTTCAATGAGTTTTAGCTCGGCCGCAACCGGAGCTATCCCCATTTGGTCGGCGGCTTCTTCGTTCATGAAGGATGCGTATAGGTCACCGATTTTGCGGGCCAGCGGCGAATCCGGGTTGGCGGCGGCATCGGTGATGATTTCGTGAACTTCTTGCTCGGAGCGGTCACGCAACGCTATGAACGAGCCATAGAGTGGCTTATCCGCGGGAATCTTGGTCTCTTTCAGCCAGGTTCCGTTTACAAAGCGATAGAAATCGTCTTGCGGCCTAACGGCTGGGTCGTGTGCGGATTTATCAATGCCAAACTGCTCTGTCATGCCACTAGTCTAAGTGGCTAAAATTGCACTTGTGGAACTACAAAAAATCATCCTGTACTACGGCTTTACTCCCCTAGAGGACCCCGAGGCCGTGCGCCTATGGCAGAAGAACCTGGCGGAGAGCCTAGGCCTCAAGGGTCGCATTCTGATTAGCAAGCACGGCATCAATGGCACGCTTGGCGGCAACATGAGCGCACTTAAGAAGTATGTGCGCCAGACCAAGGAGTATCCGGGCTTCCGCGGCATCGACTTTAAATGGAGTGACGGCTTGGGCGATGATTTCCCTCGCTTGCGCGTTCGCGTGCGCTCCGAGATTGTTACTTTTGGCGCTCCCGATGAACTTGTGGTTGATGAAAAAGGCGTGGTTGGCGGAGGAGTTCACCTGCGCCCAGAAGAAGTGAACGCCTTGGTTGCCGAGCGCGGCGACGACGTGGTGTTCTTTGACGGCCGCAATGCATTTGAGGCCAAGATTGGCAAGTTCAAGAACGCCATTGTTCCAAACACCGAAACCACTCGCGACTTTATTGAAGACCTCGAGAGCGGCAAATACGACCACCTCAAGGACAAGCCGATTGTGACCTACTGCACCGGCGGCATTCGTTGCGAGATCCTCTCGCCAATCATGAAGAACCGTGGTTTCAAAGAGGTTTACCAAATCAAGGGCGGAATCGTTCGCTACGGCGAGCGCTTTGGCGATGACGCCGACAGCCTTTGGGAAGGCTCGCTCTACGTATTCGACAAGCGCATGAACATTGAGTTCAGCGACAAGGCCGTGACCATTGGCCAGTGCGAGAAGTGCTCGGCACCAACCAGCCAGTTCTACAACTGCGCCAACCTGGCTTGCCGCGACCTAATTTTGCTCTGCGATGGTTGTGCCGCCGACGCGGAAAACCTAAGCTGCACCCACGAGCACACCCGCGGTCGCAACCTCGACATTGCCGGCTAGTGCTGCTTTACCTGATTGTTGACGCAGCCGCCTGCGGCGAGCGTGGGGTTGTGGAGACCGCGCGCCAGGCTGCGGCTGCCGGTGTTGACCTGATTCAGTACAGAGCTCCGGGGGCCACGGATCAGGAATACCTAGCCACGGCTTTGGAAATTGAAGCGGCCATCGATGATTCCAACGCCGGCCTCATCCTGAGCGAGCGTCCACATCTGCTTGGCGCCACCAACGCCCTGGGAGTTCACGTTGGCGAGGAGTACCGCAACGTTGCCGAGGCCAGGGAAATCATCGGTGAAGAAGCCATGCTTGGTGTTTCGGGCTTCCTACCATCCGAGTTGATTGAGCTGGTTGGCGCCAACTTTGAGCTGGACTACCTGAGTGTTGGACCGGTTTGGGCAACAGTGAGCAAGGCGGATGCTGGCTCGCCGATTGGCGTGGCCGAAGCTACCGCACGCGTGGAACAAAGCCCCTGGCCAGCCATGTTGATTGGCGGCATTACCGCAGGCAACCTTGCGGAGCTGGAACAAACCAATGCTGCGGGTGTTGTGGTGTTGGGTGAAGTCTGCAGAGCTCAAAACATTGCCGCAGCCGTTCGAGCCCTTGGCGAACTAGCCGAGAACTATTAGCCGCTAGTAGACAATGGCCAGGAGGCCGCAGAGCGCGGCTACGCCGGCCATCCAGTAATCACCCTTGGTTATTCGGGCCGGAACCGCCCAACTGCGGTTTGGGCGAGAGAACCCGCGAACCTCCATGGCAACCGCCAAACTCTGCGCCGAACGCAAACTCTCGAGCAACAAACCAAAGGCCAGTTCCTTCAACCGAACCAGCATGTCGCCACGCTTGTTGAGCATGCGCACCTTGCGGTTTAGCACCAGTTGAGTCCAGGTCTCTTTGAAAGTTCCTATTCTCGAAACGGCGGCAACGGCGGCAATCACCGGGTGGGCTGGAATGCGCAAAATCTGGCCGAGCTGGTCGCCCAACACCGAAGGATTTATTCCTGAAACCAGCACCACGCCGGGAATCACAAAAAAGGCCATCCTGAGGGTTTGGGTTAATCCCGCATCGATGTTTGGATCTTGGGCCAACCAGTAGTTGGAGAAGCCAAGCCAGGCAACCGCGCCAACCACCGGCAGCAAAATACGGTACTTGGGTGGTCGAACTCCAAAGAAAAAGCCCGCCACCAGCGCAACTGTAACCGTGGCCAATGCCGCCACGGCTTGCATCTGGTTCACAATGAAAAATGAGGCAACCAGGAGGAACAACGACGCAACCAAAGCACCCAGAGGGG
>Ga0228702_1000323_pt1 | contig 38343 bp, 3 predicted proteins | sample McNCre217_Aug_MG_2_FD_178018 | JGI IMG/M metagenome (GOLD analysis project Ga0228702, IMG submission 178018) | Freshwater microbial communities from McNutts Creek, Athens, Georgia, United States - 20-17_Aug_MG | ecosystem: Environmental > Aquatic > Freshwater > Creek | place: USA: Georgia...
CCTCTGGCGTGACGTTTGACGGTGCGGTGTCGGGCGCCGTGTCCGGTGCGTATGCGCTGACCGTCAATGGCACGACCACCTTGAACAACGGCAGCGTGACGACAACAGGCGCGCAAACCTACAACGGCGCCATGACCTTGGGCCATGACACCACGCTGGCTGCCAGCACAGCCGATGTGACGCTGGGTAGCACCGTGAACGGTGCGTTCGCCTTGGTCGTGAACACCTCTGGCACCACCCGTTTTGATGGGGCAGTGGGCGGCACCACGCCTTTGACCACGTTGACGACCAACACCGGTGGCATGGTGGTGATCAACACCGCCACCGTTCGCACCAGTGGCGCACAAACCTACAACGACATGGTGACCTTGTTGGGCAGCACCACGTTCACGGGCAGCACCATCACCTTCAACGACGCGGTGGTGGGCTCGGCAGATCTGAGCGTGGTGGGTGCAGCGGTTTTGAACGCGGGTACCCTCAACACCACGGGCGCACAAAGCTACAGCAGCACCGTCGCACTCATGCGCGATACAAGCTTGACCGCCAGCAGCGTGAGCATGAATGGTGCGGTGTCGGGCGCCTATGCGTTCACCGTGAACGGCGCAGCCACCTTGAACGGCGGCAGCGTGAACACCGGCACCGCCGCACAGCGCTACAACAGCACCGTGAGTTTTGGCGCCAACACCACGCTCACGGCCTCTGGCGTGACTTTTGGCAACGCGGTGACTGGCAGCGGTAGCCTGAGCGTGAACGGCCCTGTGACGATGAACGGCGGCAGCGTGACCACCGCAGGCGCTCAAAGCTACAGCAACGCCATCACGCTGGGCACCAACACCACGCTGGCGTCTACCGGCGGCACGGTGAGCTTTGTGAGCATCACCGACGGCGCTGCATCGTTCAACCTGAATGTGAACAGCGCGACCGCCTTGGTGTTGACCGATGTGACCTTGCACGGCAACTTGCACACCACCACGCAAGCGGGCGGTGTGTCGCAAGCCGCCAGCACGCATTTGGACATTGGCGGCACCAGCACCTTCACTGCGGCGCAAACGGCGCAACAAAACGCCGCCATCAACAGTGCTGCTAACCGCTTGGTGGGCACCGTGAAGTTTGATGAAACCGCGCCAGGCTCATGGGCTGATGTGGCGGTGTCGACCACGGCGGCCTTGACCTTGGCGCCGTTGCAAAGTGGCGGCGCGGTGACGCTGAACACCCAAGGCGCAGCGCTGACGACCAGCAGCATTTCTGCCACGAGCAACCTGAATGTGAACACGTCTGGTGGCGCCGCATCGTTGGGCGCAGCCACGGTGTCTGGCGCCATGACCGTGCTGACCGCCAACGGTGCAGTGAGTCAGACAGGCCAGTTTGTGGTGACGGGTAACACCTCAGTCACAGCCGGTACTGGGACCATTACCTTGCTCAACCCCATCAACAGTTTTGGTGGCACTTTGGCCTTGCAAGGCACATCGACCTCGGTGGCCACCAGCGGTAACTTGCAGTTGGCCAGCGTGACCAACACAGGTCCCATGGTGTTGCGTGCGCCCAATGGTGCGATTGACTTGGGTACTGCTTTCATCACTGGGGGTGACCTGACGCTGGAGAGCTTGGGCAATATGAGCTTGGGTGGTGCCAACATCACCGGCAACTTGAACATGAGCAGCACACAAGGCACGGTGGCGTTTGGTCAGGCCACGGTGACGGGTAGCCTGACGGCGACTACCAACAACAACCCCGTGGACTTGGGCGCAGCCAGTGTGGGCGGCAACCTGAATGTGCAAACCAACGGTGGCAATGTGGTGCAAAGCACCACGGCCAATGCGGCGCTGCACGTGACGGGTGCGAGCAACATCAACGCCGGCACCGGCAATGTGACCTTGCCCAATATTCCTAACCAGTTTGGCGGCGCCATCAGCTTGCAAGCCAACAATGTGGAACTGGTGGCGAGTAGCAACTTGGTCTTGGGCCCCAGCACCATTGCGGGTGCGGTGGACGTGACATCGGTCACGGGCAGCATCACGCAAACTGCACCCGTGAGTGTGGCCGGAGCCAGCAGCTTTACGGCGCACACCGACGTGGTGCTGGATCAAGCCAACACTTTCACACAAGCGGTGACGTTGGATGCGGTGAACGCCAACCTCAACACCAGCACCGCGCTCACGCTGGCCAGCAGCACAGTGACGGGCAATTTGGTGGCGACGGTGGCCAGTGGTGACATCACCCAAACCGGCCCCTTGGTGGTCACGGGCACCAGCAATTTGGCCACGCCCGCTGGCAATATCACGCTCACCGATGCTGCCAACAGTTTTGGCGACCGTGTGTCGGTGAACACGCCACAAGCTTTGAAACTCACAGCCAGCGGGGCGTTGAGCATGGGTGTGGTGAACGTGGGCTTGACGTCAGATCTGCAAAGCCACGGCATTTTGGACATGGGCACTGACTCGGTGTACACGGGCAAGCTCAAGGCCAGCAGCGGTGGTTTTGACATCATCCAATCGGGCCCCTTGAAAGCCGGTGCGGACGAAGACTTTGATGCAGGCAACGCCAAGATTGACCTGTTCAACCCCAAGAACTTGTGGCTGGGTGCGTTGTACTTCAAGGGCGGCATCATCATGATCAACCACCCACAGTTGCTCAACGCCGTCAACTCGGGCGTGCTGATGGTGCGTGCGGAAACCTCGATCGTCAGCACCGCTGCAGCCGCGCAGCCGAGCAGTGCGCCCCTGCAAACCGCGGGTGGCACGGGCGGCAGCGTCGTGTCGGTGGTGGTCAACCGTGCGCCAAGCGCCTCGCAAACCGGGGTGATTCAGGTGCAAGTGGCGCCCGAGGCTGCGAGCCCCGGTAAGTCCTTTAGCTTTGCACTCGACCCGCATGCCGTGGCAGGCCATGCGCCGGATGCGCCGGTGAAGATTTCGCAGATGGACGGCAAGCCGCTGCCCAACTGGTTGCGCTACGACGCGGCCAACAAAACCTTCACCGCCAATGAGGTGCCAGCAGGTGCGTTCCCGCTCCAGTTGAAGGTTTCTGTAGGTAATACGGAAACGGTCATGTTGATTCAGGAAAAACCTCAAAAGTAGAACTTTAATGAGTGTTTTTTCGCTTTTTCCCTTTAGAAAACCGCTGCTGCGCCGAATCGGTTGCGTGATACCGCGCTTTGTACAAACACGCCCCGTAAATGCTGACGTTTTGACACGTCTGGGCGTGTTCGCGCGTGGAGTGGCGGCTTTGGGGTTGTGCGCCTTGTCTGCATGGGCGCAGGCCCAAACCCCAATGGCCCCCACGCAGCTGCCCACGGGGGGCCAAGTGGCTGCAGGCCAAGCCACCATCAGCCAATCTGCCAACACACTGAATGTGAACCAAACCAGCCAGCGTGCGGTGGTGGACTGGACGAGCTTTAACCTGGGCAAAGACGCCACGGTGAACTTTCAGCAGCCCAACGCGCAGTCGGCCACACTCAACCGCGTGATGGACACTCAGCCCAGCCAAATCTTGGGCCGCATCACGGCGCCGGGCTCGGTGGTGTTGGTCAACCCGCAAGGTGTGTACTTTGGCAAAACATCCAGTGTGGACGTAGGCGGCTTGGTGGCCACCACGCACAGCGCAGCAGCGCAAGAGTTCATGGACGGGCAGCTCAAGCTGGCCCGCAACGGCGCCACGGGCAAGGTAGAAAACGAAGGCGAGTTGCGTGCGGCGCTGGGTGGCTACATTGCCTTGCTTGCGCCCGAAGTGCGCAACAGCGGCGTGATTGTGGCCAACCTCGGCACCGTGGCCTTGGCTGCGGGCGAGGCGTATGAGTTGCAGTTTGATGGCAGCGGCGCCTTGAGCAATGTGCGCGTGACCGCCGCAGCCATTGACACCTTGGTGGAAAACAAAAATGCCATCAAAGCGCCGGGTGGCCTCATCATCTTGTCGGCTCAAGCGGCCAGCCGTTTGCAAAGTGGTGTGATCAACAACAGCGGCACCATTGAGGCTGCTGGTTTGGTGCGCCGTGCAGGCCGCATCTTGCTCGAAGCGAGCAGCAGTATTTTCAACAGCGGTGCCATCAAAGCCGACGCTACAGATGGCGTGAATGCAGGCCCCGCAGGCAGCGTGACGCTCAACGCCCCCGATGTGCAAAACAGCGGCACGGTGTCGGCCAGCGGCGGCTTGGGGCAAATCAGCATTCAAGCCACCACGTTTAACCAAGCGGCTTTGGGTTTGCTGGATGTGTCTGCCGTGGCGCTGCAAGCCGGGCGTGTGGACATTGTGGCGGCCCAAGCCATGGCATTGAGTGGCCGTGTGTTTGCCAACAGCGTGGTGACCGACCCCACGCACATCGTGGCCAACGCCTTGGGCGGCACCATTCGCTTGCAAGCCACACGCCGTGTGGACTTGACCGCCGCCGTGTTGGATGCTTCTGGTGCAGGTGGCGGCGGGCGTATTCATCTGCAGGCTGATGGTGACCCCAACCCTGTGGATGCACCCAACCAACCCGTCAAAGGTGTGGTGCTGCTCAGTACCAACACCGTGCTGCGTGTGAGCAGCACACGCGCACAAGCTGGCCGCGTGGAAGTGGAGGGCGATGACATCAGCCTAGAGAGCGGCACCTTCATTGATGCCACCGGTGCCACACAAGGCGGCACGGTGCTCGTAGGCGGTGACTGGCAAGGCAGCGGCACGATCCGCCAAGCCACCACGGTGAGCATGAGCGCGGACAGCATCATTGATGCAAGCGCGACCGACAACGGCAGTGGTGGCAAGGTGGTGTTGTGGAGTGATGTCACAAACGCGAGTTCTGTGACCAGGGTGAATGGCAGTATCTACGCCAAAGCAGGTGCCAATGGGGGAAATGGCGGACAGATCGAAACATCGGGCCATCTCCTCAACGTAGATGGTGCTGTTGTCGATGCCAGTGCAGCCAACGGTCAAGGTGGTGAGTGGTTGCTCGATCCGTACAACATCACGATTACAACCAGCGGGGACAATAACTTTAGCAACTCCAGTAATACCTACACCTCCAACAACACTTCGTCGAACATCAACGTCGGCACGATCACAGGTGCGTTGAACTCTGGCACAAGTGTGACCGTCCAAACAGGTTCGGGTGGCAGTGATATTGGTGACCTTCAAGTCAACACGACGATTGGTAAAACAAGCGGTGGTGATGCAACCTTGACGCTCAAAGCTCATAACAACGTGGTGGTCAGTGGTGCTATCACTAGCAGCAGCAACAAGCTGCACATCAACCTTTTGGCTGACAGTGACCACGATGGTGCGGGTGTGGTCATCATCAACAGCAACCTCACCACCAACGGCGGCAACATTGCGTTTGGCGATGGCAGCACGATTAACTTTGGTGGTGTGACCACCCAAGTTGGCGGTGATGTGTATGTGCAAGGCTCAAGCCTTGTGAGCTGGACAACAAGTGGCGGCAGCATTGCTGTGAACGGCCAAACCTTGATTGGTAATTCGCAAGGTTTGTCTCTCGTTACCAGTGGCGGTGCCGTCGCGTTCAATGGCACGATCGACTCATCCAATCAATACACTTCTGTGTATGTCGCTGGTGGCATTGACTGGAATACTGCGTTGTCTCAAGCCAAATCAGGTACGGGCAGTGCAGCAAATGACACTTACTTGGCGACAGTGACTTCGCGTTTAGAAAACGCAATTGCCAGCCAAGCGGTGAGCTACAACTCGGCATGGTTGGGCGCGCGACGTGTGACGGGTATTGGCTCAGATGCTTTGTGGCGTTGGGTGGCTGGACCCGAGGGTTTGACGAATAGCGGCAATGGCTTGGCGTTTTCAAACCAAGCCACAAGCGGTGGTGCATCGTCTTACAACGGGTATTTCAATAACTGGTCCAGCAACGAGCCGAACAACTGGACAGGCAGTTCAGTAGGCACCAATTTGGCCCTAGAGGGCGAATCTGTGATGCAGTTCACAGGCAATTTGGGTAAGTGGAACGATTTGCCAAAGTCGGGTACCAACCTCAACTACTACGTCAAAGAAACCAATGCCACGCCAAGCGCTTTGACGATCAATGCAGGATCGGGATCGGTCAACATCACAGGTGCCGTTGGTTCGTCTAAGGATATCAGTCAGCTCACAGTCACGGCATCAAACCTCACAGCGGGCGCCATCAAAACGTCCTCGGGTTTTACGGTGACTAACAGCGGAATAGCTTCGGTGACCGGTGAAATTTCTGGTGCAGGTACCTTAACGAAAAATGGTGCAGGTATCTTGTCATTGGCGGTCGCTAACACCTATACGGGGGGCACTACGCTCAATGCGGGAACTTTAGGGATTTACAACAACACCGCTGCAAGCACGAGCACGATTACTGCTGCCGATGGCTCGGGCTTGCTGTTTGGCCGTGGAGTGACCACCTTTGCCAACAACATAACGCTCAATGGCAATGTGTCGTTTGGTATAGATACGAATTTGACGGTGGAATACCTCGTTGTCGGCGGCGGCGGCGGCGGCGGCGGCGGCGGTTTCTACAACGCGTCTTATCAAACGGGCGGCGGCGGCGGCGGCGGCGGCGGCGCCGAAGTGGTTTATGGGGTTGCTTCGTTGAGTGGCAGCAGCAATGCAATCACCGTGGGCAGTGGTGGTACCGGCGGCAGTGGCGGCAGCGGCGGTGCAGGTTGGATTGGGGCTGCTGGAGCTAACGGCAGTGCATCTAGCGCATTCGGAATTTCAGCGCAAGGCGGGTATGGCGGTGGCGGTGCGGGAACCAATCCCGGTGGTGGTTGGACCGATGGCACAAGTGGCACAGGCGGCGCAAGCGGTTCAAATTACGCGGGTGGTGCTAAGTCATACTCAGGTAGCGGTTCGGGCGGCGCTGGCGGCGGCGGCGGCGGCGGTGCTACTGGCCTTGGTCTGGATGGCAATGGAAGTAACCCTGGCTCAGGTGGTGCAGGTCTTGTGTCTGCCCTGAGTGGTAGTTCGTTGGTTTATGGCGTTGGTGGCAGTGGTAATACTGGGTCTGCAAGTGCTGGTGCCGCCGGTGCAACCAATTTGGGTGCAGGTGGTCAAGGTGGTGGTGGTAACTGGAATGGCAACGGTGGTACTGGCGGTAGCGGTAGCACGGGTACTGTGATCGTTCGCTATCTTGGTAGCGTGGCAGGTACAGGTGGTACGGTGACAACAGGCACCGGCAATGCAACGGGCTACACGGTGCACACGTTCACGAGTGGCGGCACGTTCACTGTCAACGACATCAGCACCGCCGGTGTGAATGTGGTCCTAAGTGGCAACATCAGCGGCACAGGTGCTATGGTGGTCAATGCCGCAAGTGGCAAATTCAGTCTTACGGGATCGAACACCTATACAGGTGGAACTACCATCAACGCAGGTACTTTGCTGCTGAGCAGCGCCAATGCGTTGGGCTCAGTCGGTACGCTGAGTTTTGGTGGCGGCACGCTGCAATACAGCGCAAGCAACACAAGCGACTATTCCGCACGCATCAGCACGGCAGCGGGTCAAACCTACAAGGTAGATACGAACAGTCAGAACGTGACGTGGGCCACCGCGCTCACTAGTTCGGGTGCGAGTTTGAGTAAGGCAGGCGCAGGCATCTTGACCTTGTCAGGTGCCAACACGTATTCGGGTGGGACAAGCATTTCAGTAGGTACGCTCAAAGTTGGCGTGGCCTCGGTTGGCTCTGTGGGCGCTATCACCAGTGGTGCATTGGGCAGAGGCTCTGCTGCGATTGCTAGCGGGACAGCGATTGATTTAAACGGCTACAGCTTGCTCAACAGTTTGTCGCTGGTTGGTACGGGTGTTTCTTCTGGCGGCGCGTTGACCAACTCATCGGTGACGGCTGCCTCGGCATTAGGCTCCATCACACTCACGGGTGCTGCTACGTTGATCAGTACGCCGGGCATTACGTTAGGCACCGTCAATGGCGGCGCGTATGCGCTGACTGTGACTGCGGGCACTGGCGCAGGTACGGGCGATATCACCTTCAACGGCGCACTGACGTTCAGTGGTGAAAACATCAGCACGTTCACAGCGTCTCGCAACATTTACATCAACGCGCCCATCACGGTGAACGGTACAACGTCGGCTTCGGGCATTGCACTGAAGTACAACCAAGCCAACGGTGGCGGTGATTACATCTTGGGAATGTCGGCCACGGGTACTGGCGCAACTTTGGCTGCGAGCTTTAGTGGCGCAATTAACTTTGCCAATACGGCTTCGACGTTCACAACGCAGAGTTACACCACGACCAAGAATTACACCTTGATCAATGCGTTCACGTCCACCGGGGCCTCGGGGTCGACTTTCTATTGCGCAACGGCCTCTAACTGCACGAGCAGCAATAGTTTGAACTTTGCGCTCATCAGCGATATCGATGCGAGCACCTTCACCACCACCGGTTTGGCCGCAGGCAGCAAGTACGCAAATATGCGTGTGCAAGGCACCAGCAGTGCAGCGTATGCGGGCACGTTCACAGGTTTGGGCCACACCGTCACAGGCCTGACCTTGTCAGGCTCTGGCAACGTGGGCTTGTTCTACAGCACCAGCGGCACATCGCAGGTGCGTGATGTGCGGTTGACCAACACCAGCATCACAGGCACTGGCAACTACACCGGCGCATTGGTGGGCAGTGCGACCAGTGGTTTCGTCATGACCAACGTGGTGATGGATGGCACGAGCTCTGTGAGCAATGCATCCAGTAGTTATGTGGGTGGCTTGATGGGGTCAGCCGGTACAGGCACGCTGAGCAACATTTATGTGTTGACCACCAACGTAACGGGTGGCTCATACACGGGCGGTGTGCTGGGCTACGGCAGCATGACGACCACCAACGTGCACAAGGTGGGCAACATCACTTCGGCGGGTTCTAGCGTGGGTGGGGCGTTTGGCTACATGTCTGGCACCTTAACCAATGTGGATTCTGTAGGTTCGGTCACCGTCACAGGCAGCAATAGCAACGTGGGTGGTTTGATTGGCGATGCGTCTACCAGCACGATCACTACGGCATCGGCCACGGGTGCTGTCACGGCTAGTTCTTCGTCATCGGTCGGTGGCTTGCTGGGCAACTACAGCTACGGCACGTTGACCAGCGTATCAAGCAGCGGTGGTGATATCAGTGGCACATCTTCGGTCGGTGGCTTGATTGGCTATACCGCCTCCTACCTCGCCACTACGATCAACGGTGGCAGTGCCACGGGCAATGTGACGGGGACGTCCAGCAACGTTGGTGGCTTGGTGGGTTATATCTACGGTTCGGCCACGCTGAGCAACGTGTATGCCACGGGCAATGTGCAAGGCACCGCCGGGGTTGGTGGTTTGGTGGGATCGATGGATATCGGGTACGCCCGCACCATCAACCAAAACTCGTATGCATCAGGAACGGTCCGAGGTACCGGTACAGGCACGGGAAGTGTGGGGGGCTTGGTAGGTTATGCCTACGGCGATATCAACATCTACAGCTCGTCTTATCGCGGCACATCGGTGTGGAGCGATGGCTCGGATGTGGGCGGTTTGGTCGGTAACTCACCTTCGGGTTACACCGTGAATATTCGTAACTCGTATGTGGATACGCAGGGTGGTTTGGGTGTGAAAGGCACATACCGCGTGGGCGGTATGGTGGGTAGCAACTACTACACCCTCAGCATCGTCTCGGATGCATCGAATACGGCTGTTTACGGTGTGGCCTTGGCCCCGTACTCGACGGCCAACGTCACAGGAACTACGGCAGTGGGCGCAACCGCTTATGTGGGGGGCTTGGTTGGCTATGCCAGCACGTATGTCTATGGCACGGTTTCGATTGACAGTGCGCGTGTGACGGCCAGCACAGTAACCGGTGTGGGTAACTACGTGGGTGGTTTGGTTGGGAGTTCAGGTTCTCTATACACAGTGAACATCAACAACTCTTACGTGAATGGCACGACCATCAGCGGCACAGGTGCGAGTAGCTATGTGGCAGGTTTTGTGGGATACAACTATTCGAGTTTGAACATCACCAACTCGTATGTGAATAGCCCCGGCATCACGGGCACTGGCAACTATGTGGCGGGTATGGTGGGAAATTCTTCCGTGGTGTACATCAGTAACTCGTCTGTCACCAGTCCCATCAGCAGCACAAGCACCACGGCTAACAAACTGTACTTTGGCGGCTTGATTGGTGATGCGTCGTACGCCACGATTTCAAATTCGTATGCGGTTGGCAATATCAGCATCACGGGCTCAGGCGCAGGCACATCGTTTGTAGGGGGCTTAGCGGGCCGCGTGGGCACCAGTGGTAGCTCTGTGGGTGGGTATGTCCAAAACGCGTACTACAGCGGCACGATCACAACCGATGCCAATGCCGTGAACTACGGTGGATTGGTGGGCTACTTCAAGCCCGGCACTTGGTTTAGCAACAGCTACTACGACATGGGCAACAGCACCATCAACGGTGCGGCTGTGTTGACCGTAGGTGGTTTGACTTCCACCCAGTACGACGCATGGGCGAAGCAGGGCACGGGCACTGTGGTGGTCTTGCCGACGAGCCGTTTGCCGCTGTCGATTGCCGGTACGGGTTTGTCGCAAGACGCGACTGATGCCACGGGTAAAACGTATTTCATTTCGTCAGCGGCTGACCTTGACAAGTTGTTGCCCTACACGCAATCGGCTGCGGGTGGTGCCGTGAATGGCTATACCTTTAAGTTGGCCAACGACATCAGCATGACGGGTGCTACAACGGCTTATTTGCCTTACTTCGGTGCCACTGAGTTCAAGGGCAACACGTACAGCGTGAACAACTTTGCGTACAGCCGTGTCGCCACGGCACACATTGGTTTCTTGGGTACTGTGTACAAGAGTACGTTGACTGATTTGAAGGTGAGCACCTCGGGGCTCGTGAGTGGTTTGGAGTACGTGGGACCGGCAGTTGGTTCTGCGTATAACGCGGTCATCTCGGGTGGCCTGAGCACTTTGGGTGCTGATGTGAGTGGCACCAACTACGTCGGTGGCTATGTGGGCTACTTAGGGCAGAGCGTGCTGTACAACAGCAGATCTGCACAGGGTGCTACGGCCACAGTACGCAACATCAACAGCATCTACAGCACTGCTGCACCAAGTACAGGTTATTTGGGGGGCTTGGTGGGTTGGGCTGACGGTGTGGCTGCAACCAACCTGACGAGCAATCTGCCTGTGAACGGCACAACCAACGTGGGCGGTTTGATGGGTTACTACAACTCAGCCTATGCACCCAACAATGCCAACGTGACGAACTATTTAGGCACGTTGCTAACGGCCTCTGGCACGGTGACGGGCTCAAGCACCAATGTCGGTGGTTTGATTGGTCAATACAATTTTTATATCGCTGGTGGCTTGACGTCTGAAGTGACCAACTTGAGTTATTCCAGTGCCACAGGGGTCGTTACCGGTGGTAGCTCAAACGTCGGTGGCTTGATTGGTTCAGCCAACGGTTGGCTGTTTGACAACGTGTGGGCTTCAGGTGCTGTGACACAAACTGCCAGTAACAACGTGGGCGGTTTGATGGGTAGTTTGGGGCCTTACTCCAACGCTTGGACGGCTACTTATTACGGCGGCAAGGTCACCAATTCTCGCTCGACAAGTAATGTGGTGGGCAGTGCCAGTGGCTATACCGGTGGCTTGATTGGTAACACCGTCACCATGGGTGCAGGTGTGCCTTCTGTGTCGAGCAGTTATGCCACAGGCACGGTGACAGGTGTTGGTTTCTATGTGGGCGGCTTGGTGGGCTACAACACTGGCACCATTGGTAGCACCTCATATGCCACGGGGAATGTGACCAACACCTCAAACTACACGGGTGGTTTGGTTGGCTATTCCACCAACACGGTGAGTGACTCGTATGCCACGGGCACAGTCACGGGATCGGCGGCAGGTTCGTCGTATGTGGGTGGTCTGTTGGGTTACAGCCAAGGTAACGTGTCTAACTCGTATGCAACGGGTGTGGTGAATGGTGCGGGCGCTTCGTCGTATTACGTGGGTGGCTTGATTGGTTCGTTCAGCAGCGCGACCTTGTCTGACTCGTCGTACACCACAGGCACTGTGAGCGGTGCGTCGTATGTTGGCGGTTTGGTGGGTGTGACCAACAGTGCGGCCATCATCAAAGGCTCTTACACCGCACGACCTGTAACGGGCACGTATGACTATGTGGGTGGTTTGGTGGGCAAGCTGGCTGGCACCATTCAAGCGAGTGACGCCGCTGCAGGTTCTGTTCCAGCCAATGGCACGAAGTATTCGTACGCCGCAGGTGCGGTGACGGGGCGCAATGATGTGGGTGGCTTGGTGGGGCGTGCAGATACAAGCGCCTATATTTACAACGCGTATTCCACAGGCGCTGTGTCTGCAGATTACAACTACGGCGGTTTGGTGGGTTTTGTCACGCCCGGGGCCACTTTGGCGAATGCGCACTACAACATTGATGTGGTGAGCATCACAGGCCTCACGCCTGCATCACCCAGCGCACGCGTGGCTGTGACGGGGCTGATTACCACCGGCGGTTTGTTTGGTACGCAGTACACCGATTGGTTCACGCCCGCACTAGACGGGTTGGCTGCGAGTAACACAGCCAAGCTGCAAAGCTACTTTGGCACGGTTGACGGCAACGGCTACTACAGCCTGACTTCATCCGCCGACATCAAAAACTATTTGGGCTACGCCGACCAAACCACTTTGAAGTTCAAGCTGGCCAACAACATCACGATGGCTGCAGGTGTGTTTGTGCCTTATGTGTCGGGTTACTTCGATGCCAATGGCAAAACCATCACCAACTTGGCGTTGAGCCAAAACACATCAAACTTGGGCTTCATTGGCTATCTGAATGGCCGCACAGTAACGCAGGCCTTGAATGGTTTGACGATGAGCAATGCGTCGGTGCTGGGCAAGCTGAACGTGGCTACCGAGGTGGGGGCATCGTACCTGCGGGCCATCACCAATGCCACAGCAGCGGGCACGGTGACGGGTAGCGATATGACCTACCAAGTTGACCCTGGGGACAACATTTCAGGCAGCGCATCCAACGCAGGCTTGGGCAACGCGGGTGGTGTGGTGGGTGTCATCAACGCCAGCACTAACACCACCAATGCGTTGAACCTAGTCACATCCAGCGTGACTGTTAACGGTGGCACAAACGTGGGCGGCATTGTGGGCCGTTTGAACACAGGCACCTTGACCAATTCCACCTCGTCGGGCGCAGTGACGGGTGCGAGCTTTGTGGGCGGTTTGGCGGGACGTGTTTATTACGGTGCCGTAACGGCAGATAGCTCGACCAGTGCTGTTACAGGTACGGTTAACTACACCGGTGGTTTGGTGGGTTATTTAGAAAACTCATCTTCTATTTTGAACACCAGCTCACACACCACAGGCTTGGTCAAGGGGGTGTCGTATGTAGGCGGATTGATCGGTCAGTCGGAAGGCATTGTGGGTGAGACGGTGGTGTCGAATACACCCACCTACACCACGTATGTGACGAGCAATTTAGAAGCCTCGGGCAGCTATGTTGGCGGTTTGATTGGCAACGTTGCCAGCGGTAGCTCTGTCACCAACTCCTCGGTGTCGGGCACGGTGACAGGCGTAACGACAGGTGGCGTGCAAGGCTACGCAGGCTCGTATGTGGGCGGTGTGATGGGTTGGTCTTGGGCAGCCACAAGTTGGAACAAATACATTGGCACGTTGGTCAAGGGTGGAAGTGACACCGGCGGTTTGATTGGCTATAACTACACAGGCGCGGTGACCAACTCATACAGCACGGGAGAAGTGCAAAGCAATGGCACACAAGTCGGTGGCTTGGTGGGATACACCTACGGCGCCATCTCAGGTTCAACAGCCACGACTGGCAGCACGACCTATGCCACGGGTAATGTGACTGGCGGTGATTCGACAGGTGGATTGGTGGGCTATGTTTACTACAACATCACCGTATCCAATGCCTATGCCAGCGGTAATGTGACGGGAACAAGCAACGTGGGTGGTTTGGTGGGTTATCTCTATACCTACTCAGGCATCAACAACGCCACAGCGTTTGGCAATGTGACAGGGTCATCCAGTTCTGTGGGTGGTTTGCTGGGCGCAGCGTCCAGCGTCAACCCCATCACTGCCACCACGGCCAATGGCACGGTGTCTGGTGTGTCGTCTGTCGGTGGTTTGGTGGGCTATCTCTACAACTCCTCGACGGTGACCAACTCCACCGCAAACAACTTGGTGACAGGCTCGTATGGCGTGCGTGGTACGGGTAGTCAAGTGGGTGGTTTGATCGGTTACCTCTATAACTCCACGGTGACGGGCTCAACGGCCAACACGGTGGTGTTGGGTTCAGGGGTGGATGTTGGCGGCTTCATTGGACAGATGAACTACGGCTCCGTCACGACATCTGGTTCATCCGGCACAGTGACGGGAGCTGGCAACGTCGGCGGTTTTGTGGGCACGATGCTGAGTTCTAGCAGCGTCACCACCTCGTATGGCAACTCGAAGGTGACCAGCACAGGTGCCAACGCCGGTGGCTTTGTGGGGTATTTCAATACAACGGGCAGCATCACCAATTCACGTGCAGCCGGGGCTGTGAGTGGCACGGCGTATGTGGGTGGTTTTGTCGGATTGATGACCTACAGCGGGGGTATTTCGACAAGCTATGCCACGGGCATGGTTAACGCTTCGGGTGACGGTGCAGGCGGCTTTTTGGGTTTCTCCAACGACACGACGTACACCCGTACGTTGCAAGACTTTTATGCCACGGGCGCTGTGACAGGCACCACCAATGTGGGGGGCTTGGTGGGCTATGCAGCGCGAGCCACATTCAACTATGGCTACTCAACAGGCATGGTGACATCGAGCACCAATGCCACATCGGTGGGTGCCTCTTTTGGTGGTGTGGGCACAGGCACCACAGTGACGGGATCATCACCTAACTATGTGACGACCTATTGGGTGATTCGTAACAACTTGTATTACGACACCAGCACCTCGGGGATGAGCAGCGATGCCGCCGGCGTGGGCGGTACCGGGCCAGCCACGGGGCTGTCTACCGCGTCGTTGTTGGGGGCTTTGCCGCACGCCAACTTTGCGACTGCAACGTGGGGCACGGGCACGGGCTTGTACCCCTACCTGAAAGCCATTTACGGCGGCTCGGCACCGCAGTCGATTTCGGGCTATGCGTATTTGGCCGATGGCTCGACCGTTGCGGTGAAAGCACAAGTGGGTGTTTATGGCGGTGGTTATTTGCTCAACGGCGGCACGATGACCACTGGGGCCAACGGTTACTTCTACGAGTTGTTGGCCAACACAGCGGGTAGCCCCTTGTTCGCAGATTCGACGTTGGTGATCGGTGCCAACACCAAGCTGGCCAATACGCTGAGCTTGTCTGGCAGCAGCACCGTGGTGGGCATGGCGTATAGCGACACGCAGGTGTTGACCGGCGGCAACTTGGTGATTGATGGCGCGGGCATTGGCTTGGGCAAGGTGATGCAAGGCTTGACCAAGTTGCGAACCGCTGACGTGAGCATGAGCGCACTCAACGCCAGCATGGACAGCATCATGGGTTCGACCGCAGGTACGCTCAACCGTTCGGTGTTTGCCACCACGTTGCCCACCAACTCGTCTTTGGATTTGACATCGACCGTGGCTGCGTTTGACCTCAACAGGGCATTGAATTACGGCAAGACCACGGCAAGCAATGCGGGCTTGATGACTTTCAATGGTTTGGGTAGCAACGGCACCACCTTTACGTTGTCGGGCGGCACCTACACCAGCGCCTTGACCCAAACCTACAACGGCTTGGTGGCATTGGGTGCCAACGCCACACTGACGGGGACGCAAATCACCACCGCATCGACGGTGGCTGGTTCGGCCAACCGCTACAACTTGACCGTGACTGGCCCCTTGACCACCGGTGGGTCGATGTCCAGCTTGGGCACGGTGAGCGTGACAGGCTTGGCCACATTGGGCGGTACGCAAGTGACCTCGGGTGGCGCACAAACCTACAGCGGCAATGTGGTGATGCAAGACAGCACCAGCACCTTTGGTTTCAACAGCACGCTGGGCGGAACTGGTGCAGCCATTGGCTTTGCAGGCACTTTGACGTCACCCACTACCAAAGCTTTGACCATCAACGCGGGCACCACCGGTGATGTGAGTGTGGCTACGGCGCTGGCCAACACGGCCACCTACACCGATGTGAGCGTGACAGGTGCCAACCTGAGCTTGCAAGCCGTGGCAGCCACCACCAGCGTGACGTTGAACCCCACCGTGTCGGGCACCGTGGGCATCGTTTCAGGCGCAAGCGCCACGTTGACCAAGGGCGCCGTTGGCGTGATGAACCTGCCCGCTGCCAACACCTATGGCGGCAACACAACGATCAGCGCGGGCACCTTGAAACTCAGCGGCACCGGTAGCTTGGGTGCGGGCACGTATGCGGGCAATATCGCCATCAGTTCAGGTGCGGTGTTGCAAGACAGTTCGAGCACGGCACAAACCTTGAGCGGCATCATCAGTGGAGCTGGCAATGTGCTCAAAGACACATCGAGCAGCGTGCTCACGCTGTCGAATACCAACACTTGGAGCGGTAACTTGACGGTGAACACCGGCACGGTGGTGGTGACGCAAAACAATGGTTTGGGCAACAACGCAGGCACCACCACCGTGGCCAGCGGTGCGGTGTTGGATTTGCAAAATGCCGCAATTGGCAATGAAACACTCAACCTCAATGGCGGCGCCTTGCGTGTGTCCACGGGCGTCAGTAGTTTGTCGGGCCCGGTGAACTTGGGCGCGGCCAGTACTTTGGCGGTCACGGGCACCAGCTTGACGTTGTCTGGCTTGGTGGATGACAACACCTATGGCCTCACCGTCAGTGGTGCGGGTGGCGTGACGATGAACAATGCCAACAACACCATCAACACGCTCTTGAGCAGCGGCACCATTGGCTCGCTGAACATGAAAAACAGTGTGGACATGGATGTGGGTCTCATCAGCGCCACAGGCAATGTGACGGTGGCCAACACCGCCAACCTCACGCTGATGAGCGGGCAGGGCATCAGTACCACCACAGGCAATATTGTGTTGGCGGGGTCGAAGTTCTTCAACCGTGCGGGTGTGAGTGCGCTGACGGTGAGCAACGGCCAGAGCTGGCAAGTGTGGAGTGCCAACGCAACGCCATTGTTGACAGAAGCCAACGGCGGCGATGAGAACGGTGGCTTGGTCAACAACTACGTGCAATACGGCGCAACATACGGCAGTAGCGCCGTGTTGGGTACAGGCAAGGGCTTGCTGTACACCTATGCACCCACGTTGACAGGTTCTTTGGTGGGAACCTTGAGCAAGCCCTATGACGGCACAGACAGCGTTGTCATTCAACCCAGCAATATCGCGGTCACAGGTTTGCTCAATGGCGATGTGTTGACCGTCACACAAACCACCAACAGCCACTACACCTCTGTAGGTAGCGCCGCCACCATCGTGGGTGTGGGCACAGGTAAAACGGTGTCGGTCAATGGCGTGATCGTGACCGCGTTCAATGCGGTGAGTAACAAAACGATTTACGGCTATGCCTTTAGCTCACCCACGTTGACGGGTACAGGTGACATTACCTTGGCGCCCATCACGGTGTCGATGTCTAAAAACTACGATGGCAATGTGAATTTCAGCAGTGCGACCAACCCGTACACGATCACGGGCATCGTGGCTGGCGATGTGGTCACGTTGAGCGGTGGTGCCACGGTGAGCAGCGCCAATGCAGCCACTTACAACAGTTTGGCAACGAACACGTTCAGCATCACCAGCGACAAGTACACGCTCACAGGGGCGAGCTACAACATGACGGTGAACAAGATGCCTTTGGTCGTGTCGGTGCAGGCCACTTACAGTGGCAGCACGGCCTTGGTGCCTACCAATGTGACGGTGAGCGGTTTGGTCAATGGCGAAACCATGGCGCCCACCGCTGTGGTGGCGCAGTCAGCCAATGTGTCAAGCAACGGCAACAACTTCATGACGGCCATCACAGCCTCAACAGGTACTGCTGACTTCAATAACTACAGCATCACCGTGGCGAACTCGCCCGTGACGATTGCCCGCAAGGTGGTGACGTTGAGTGGCACCTTGGCCGCAAGCAAAACCTATGACGGCAACACCACGGCCTCGGTGGTGACGACTGGCGTGACCCCTAGCGTGGTGTACGGCAGCGACGATGTAACGGTGAGCGCGATTGCAGGCACCTATGACTCGGTGAATGTGTCCAACAGCCGCGTGGTCACGATCACAGGGGTCACGCTCACTGGCACGACGGCCAATAACTATGTGTGGGATACGACCTCAGGGCAAACTGCTGCGGGCACGATTGTGCAATTGCCTTCAGCCACCTATGTGGGAGCAGCGGGCGGCAACTGGAGCAACGCAGCCAACTGGGCGGTGACGGGCAACTTGAGCCAGACCGGTGTGTTGCCGAATTTGAGCAACGTGGCCTTGGCCATCATTCCGACGGGCAGCAGTGTGGTGGCTGACACCGCGAGCACGGCCTATACCGGCAAGATGCAAATTGCAGGCACCTTGCGTGCCGCCTACGACAGTTATCTGGGCGCAACGCCTGTAAGCGCCACAGCAGACTTGATCACGCTGGACGGTGGTACTTTGAATGCCACAGACTCATTCACGCTGCATGCCAACCGTGGCATTACTTTCACCAGCAACGGTGGTACGTTCCAAGTGGACGCGTCGAAGAGCTTGAACTACGAAGGTGTGTTGCAAGGCACGGGTGGTTTGACCAAATCAGGCAACGGCACGTTTGTGATGTCGGGTGCCAACAGCTACACCAGCACCACCGTGACCGCAGGTACCTTGCAAGTGGGCAATGGTGGTACGTCGGGTTCTCTGGGTACAGGCGCTGTCAACGTGAGCGGCACACTGGCCTTTAATCGCACCGACGATGTCACGGTGAGCAATGACATCGCAGGCACGGGCGGCTTGCAACAAACAGGGCTCAGCACCCTCACGCTCACAGGCGCACAGACCTACACCGGCAGCACAAACACAGGCGCTGTTGGCAGTCATTTGGTTTACGTCAACAACACAGCCCCGACAACATCCGGCTTCACGGGCAGTGGCTCGGTGGTGATTCAACCTGTGGCCAATGCAAGTTTTGGCGCGACATTGAACACCAACAGCTACACCTGGGCCAGCAGTTTGTCTGGCATCACGCTGGGCCATGCAGCCAACACCGCCAACATCACGCTCGGGGCCGATATCAGCGTCGCAGGCCCTGTGCGTTTGTACGGCGGCGCCTTGGCCCTCAATGCCAATTTGACCACGACCAATGCCACCACAGGCGATGTGTGGTTGACGGGGAACAGTGTGAATGGGGCTTACAACTTGGCGTTGGCCAATGATCGCGCATTGACCATTAACCAAAGTGGCAGTGGCAAATTGACAGGTGTCATCCTCGGTACAGGATCCTCTTTGGTCAAGCAAGGTGCAGGGACTTTGGTGTTGACGGGGGCGAACACGTATACAGGCTCAACAACCATTGATGCCGGTGTTTTGCAATTAGGAGATGGTGGAGCCACTGGCACATTGGCCACATCTGGTTTGACGACCAACGGCACTTTGCGTTTTAACTTAGGCGTTGATAGCACCGTGAGTTACAACATCAGCGGCACAGGTGGTGTGGATGTGATGGCGTCTAAAACTGATTTGTTCAGTGGCTTCTTGACGACTTCAGCCCAAACCATTGCGACTAACACGACAGTTGCCGAAGTGTTGGCACGCTTGTCTGGTGCGCGCCAATCAGGTGGCGCTGTGGCCTACGATGCCCAAGCAGGCATTTATCAAAAACGTTTTGATGCAAGCACCAATACCGCAACGTTTCAGGCGCAGTTTTACTGGGACTACACCGTGACAGGTTCGGGTGGCGATTGGACCAAGGTTGTCTTTGTCAAGTTGCAGCAGTCAGGCAATGACGTGCAAGCCTTGGCCTACCAAGGTCGTGGCACCGCTTACGCTGTTTATGGCACAGGCAATGTATTAGGGACCGACTTCACGACGACCGCGCCAACGGGTACGCAAAGTTTGGCGGTCACTTCGGTGGGCAGTGGTTACGGTGTGGATCGTTTGTATTCGAGTAGTAAAGTGAATTTCACAGGTACGAATACCTATACAGGTCCCACGACGATCAATAGCAACGTGCTCAATATTGCGGATACCCAAAGCACGGGTGTCAGCTATGCCACCCAAACAGTCAGTGCAACGCTGCAATTGGGTAACGGCTCCACAACAGGCAGTTTGGGGACAGGTGGCGTGGTGAACAACGGTGTGCTGATGTTTAACCGCAGCAACGTGCTGGCTTTGTCAAACGATCTCAGTGGAACGGGACTTGTCGTTCAAAACGGTGCAGGTGAAACACAGATTGGTGGTGCTTTTACACATACAGGCGGCACACAAGTCTTGGTGGGTGGTTTGCAAATTGGTAATGGCGCAACATCGGGCAGTCTTGCAGGGGATGTCGTTGATGTAGCTACTGTGAAATTCAACCGCTCAGATGACCAAACTCTCAGCTCTGTCATCTCAGGTCCGGGTGCATTGACGAAGTTGGGTGACAACGTGTTGACGCTGACGAGTGCACAAACCTATACCGGTGTAACAACCGTATCTGCAGGTCGATTGATTTTCCAAAACAACACCCGACCAAGCACAGTTGGTTTCTTGGGTGCTGGCTCTTTGAACATTGAACCTACCGCCAATGGCACTTTTGCAACGGCGTTCAATACCAATGCTTACAGCTTCGCATCGACATTGAAAAGTTTGACGTTGGGCAGTGCCAGCAACACCAATACATTGACGGTCAACGCTGATTTGGTGATCGCTGGCCCTGTGTCCTTGTATGGTGGCGGCATCAATATCAACAGCAACATTGACACACGCACAGGTGGTGTCACTGGTGATGTGTTGATCAAGTCCTCAGCCGATATCTCCTTGGCAACAACCAAGTCCATCACGACCAGCGGTGGAGATGTGGTGTTGTGGAGTAACAGTGACAACCAGTCCACGAACGGAAGCATCCTGTTGTATGGTGGTTCAGCCATCACGACAGGTGGTGGCCATCTGTGGATGGCGGGTGGTGCTAATTCGTCCACGCTATGGCACGGGTTGACTGTGGGGGATGGTTATGCCGTGTCTGGCACGACGATTTCAGGCACAGGCAATGCAGCCAACTTTGGTCAGGTGGGGGTCTTTATGGAAGAGGCTTCTTTGTCGACCAGCGGTGGTGATATTTTTATTCGCGGTAAGACAACGACATTCCGCGGATTTTTAACGACCGGTACTGTGAGCGTGGACGCAGGCGCTGGCAAGATTTACATCGAAGGTTTGGCTGTGGGTGATGGCGGTGGTGCCGGAGCTGGTTGGCATCACAGCACGACCACGGCCTATCGCAATGGCAACTTCACACTGACCTCATCCAACGCCTCAACGGATGCGATTGTGTGGTTGTCTGATGCGTCGCAAAGTGTGGGTACCGGTTTGGTGACAGACGGTGCAGGCGAGGGCGCTGGCTTAGCCGGAACCACTTCATTGGTCACGACTGGTGGGGGTGGCATTAGCTTCACATCGCTAGGCTCAACGACCAAAGCCGGTGCTTATGGTGTCCGGTTGGGTTATTTGACCACTCAGGGTGGCGTATTGAATTTATTGGCTGACAGTGGGTCTATCACGTTAAACACGGGTTCACGTAGCGTGGGCATCGTGAACAACCTAGGCTCAGCGACATTGGGTGCAAAAACTGGTACAGCCATTACCAGCTCAAGCAGCAACATTGAAGTCATTTCAGATGATGTGAGCGCTTCAGGCACCATGGCTTTCAATACGTCAGGTGGGATGATCATTCGACCGACCACAGGTCACTCGTTCGCCAACACGTTCAACACGGCTTATCTGACATATCAAGGCGGCGTTTCTGGTTTGACGATTGGTCAAAGCGGCAACACCGGTGGTGTCACGGTTGGTAGTGCCACCACCATCGCGGGGCCAGTGACGATTTATGGCGGCACGATTGCGATCAACGCGCCGTTGACTGCAACCAATAGCACCCTCAAGTTCACAGGCAACACCATCACCGACGGTGCATCGGGCTATGTCGTTGCAGACAAGTTGGCATTCCTCAGCGGCGCAGTGACTTTGGACAACACCAACAACAGCGTCAACACCTTGGCTGCCAGCGGCGTGAGCAGCCTGACGTATGTGAACGCCGGTGCGTTGACGATTGGCACGGTGAACCCCACAGGCATCACCGCCACAGGTGATGTGCGAATTGAAACCTTGAGCGGCGATTTGACTGTGTCTCAAAACGTGAGCACCACCAGCACCTCCACCACCGCGGTGTTGCTCAATGCGGGTAAGAGCACGGTTGCTGGCACGGCCACAGGCGGCAACATCCTCATTTCGGGGAGCCCCACGATCACCGCGGGTACGGGCGGCACCCTTCAATTGATGACGGGCAGCGTGTCTGACAGCACTGGCTTGACGACGTTGGTGGGTTCGGGCTCAGGCCACTTCCGTTACAACTCAGACGAATCGGCCACGAATTACAGCATTGCACTCAGCCCGAATGTGGTGAACGCGATTTATCGCCAGCAACCCACAGCGACGGTGAACATTGACAGCTACACCGTGACGTATGGGTTTGACCACACGCTCACACTCAGCAATGTGCGCCCCGATGGCGCATCGGCCGTGGCCACCTCACGTGTGGCGCTCAATGGCGATGAGAACGTGACGGGCTTGGGCATCATCATTCAAGGTGCCACCTATTCGACCGGTGGCAAGCTCAACTACCGTGCCACGGCTTATGACTTGACCGATGGTTTGACCAAGCTCGGCTACGCCACCAGCCAAACAGGCGGTAGCTTGTTGACGGTGCAAAAGAAGAGCATCGACCTGGTGGGCTTTGTGGTGAACGACAAGGTGTATGACGGCAATACAACCGCGAGCTTCAGCGGCACGGTGAGCTTTAACGCCTTGCAAGCGAACGATGTGGTGAGCTACACCTCGGCCACCGGCACGTTTGCCGATCGCAACGTAGGAACCAAACTGGTCACTGTGACGGGCGTGGTGTTGGCCGGTGCCGACAAAGACAACTACACGGTCAATTTGGCCTCGGGCAATGCGTCGAAAACCATTTCACAACTGACCTCGGCCACATGGATTGGCGGAAACGGCAATTGGTCTGACCTCACGAACTGGGCAGTGACAGGCAACTTGAGCCAAACCGGTGTGTTGCCTGACGGTGCCAACGTGGGCACGGCTGTGTTGCCCAGCACATTCACCGGCGTGCTGACCAGCTATGCCAGCGGCCATGCCGGCAAGATTCAAATCAATGGCGGCACCTTGCAAGTGGCCACAGATAGCGAGTTGGGTGCGACTCCCGGTTCGGTTGTGGCCGACAAAATCACAGTCAATGGCGGCACCTTGCAAGCCACCGATAGCTTCACGCTCAATAGCAACCGTGGCATCACCTTGGGTGCCAGTGGCGGCACGTTTGCCGTGGATGCCTCTAAGAGCGTGAACTACGCAAGCGTGATAGCCGGTACGGGTGGTTTGACCAAATCAGGTTCGGGTGTTTTGACGCTCACGGGTGACAACACCTTGAGTGGCGGCGTCACGGTGTCGGGTGGTCAACTGGTGGCAGGTGGCGCAGGCAATGCATTGGGCACCGGTGCTGTGGCGGTGAGTTCGCGTTTGAGTTTTGACACTGCAGCCACCAAAACGTATGCCAATGCGTTCAGCGTGACGGGTAGCGGTATTTTTGAAAACATCGGTGCGTATGGCATCACAACCACCGGTGGCGTGAACACCAACTTGACCCCCACCGTCGTGGTGGATGGCGGCGCCGCAGGATTGACGATGGCCAACGTGATGACCCCGGGCGGGGCAGGCGCGAGCTACTTCATCAAGGGCAATGTGACCTTCACCGGCAACAACATGAACAACTTGGTGATTCGTGCTGCGGGTGATGCCACGGCGAAATTCACCGCGACCAACAGTGTGAACAACTTCACGCTGTGGTTTGTGGGCAGTGACACCGAAGCCTACGCCATGAACATTGATGTGGCGGCAGGTGTGACTGTGGTTGAGAGCTCTTCTCAGGGCGCAGCCAGTCTCTTTTACAAAAACATCACGGGCGCTGGCACCTTGAGCTTGGGTGGCGCCAACAACACCACAGGTTATGTGGTGGGCGATGTGAGCATTGCCAACTTGAATGCCAGCGGTAGCAAAAAAATCAGCATCGGCAATGGCGGCAGTGCAGGGCGTTTGTTGTCGGGCAATGTGCAGGCCAATGGTGGCTTGCTGTTGAACAGCACGACGGACTACACCTTTGGCGGTGTGTTGAGTGTGGGCAGTTTGACCAAGCAGCAGAACAACACGGTCAAGCTCACAGGTACGAATACATCGACAGGTGCCATCACCGTGAGTGCCGGTGTGCTGCAAGTGGGTGATGCAGAGGTGTCTGGCAGCGCAGGTTTGACAGGATCGATCACGGGCAACACATCGGTGGCTAACGGTGCAAGCTTGGTCTTCAGCCGTTCAGACAACGTGACTTACGCCGGCAACATCAGCGGCGCAGGCACGATCAGCAAGCTCGGTGCTAATGTGCTGACCCTCACCGGCACCGAAACCTATACCGGCAGCACAGCCACAGGCAACGCAGGCGGTGGCTTGGTGTTCACCAACAATGCACGTCCACAAACTGCGGGCTTCACAGGCAATGGCGATGTGACGATTCAGCCCGTGGCGTCTGGCAGCTTCAGCGCCACGCTTAACACCGGCGTGTACAACTTGGCTAACACGCTCACTGGCTTGACCTTGGGCCGTTTGGGCAACACCAGCGACATCACCTTGGGTGCTGATCTGAGCATCGCAGGACCTGTGACGATTTACGGTGCAGCACTGCAAGGCACGCACAACATCGCCTTGGGCAATGGCTACACGTTGACCTTGAACAACTCAGGCACCAGCGCTTTGTCTGGCGTGATCTCGGGGGTGGGTGTGAACTTGGTCAAGCAAGGTGTGGGCATGCTCACACTTTCTGGCGCGAATACGTATGACAGCGGTACAGCGGTGCAAGCCGGTGTGTTGCAGTTGGGTGCGAGCACGGTGGGTGGCATCACTTCGGGGCCTGTGGGCACTGGGGCTTTGACGGTGAGCAGCGGTGCGGCCCTTGATTTGAACGGCCAATCCATCGCCAACACCTTGAGCTTGGCAGGGGTGGGGGTGAGCAACAGCGGTGTGAACAGCGGCGTGATGTACAACGCCCACAGCAGCACCGTGGGTGAGGTGACGGGGGCCATCACCTTGACGGCTGACAGCTTGTTCAAGAGCGATGCCGGCTATGGCTTGCGTGTGGGCAACACCATCAGCGGTGCTTATGCGTTGACCGTGACCGGTGGCAGCAACACATTTGCCAGCGCTACACCGTTCTTGAACACCGGCGCGTTGACCTTGGGTGGCTCGGCTTCTGACAGCTTCACGTTCACCAACGGCGTCAGCATCACTGCACCGAGTGGCCTCAACTTGGCAGGCACTTTGGCCACGGGCAGCAACAACCCCTTGGCGTTGGGTGACGCCAACACGGCCATTGTGTTGACGGCAGCCACCACACTGAGCAGTGGCACGGGCATGACGACGTTGAATAACGCGTTGAGCGGTGGTTATGCCCTGAGCATCACCGGCCCTGTCACCTTCAATGGTGGAACAGTGAACACAGGCAATGCCGCACAAACCTACAGCGGTGCAGCGACGTTGGGCGTAGACACCACGCTCAGTGCGGGCACCGCTGACGTGAGCTTGAACAGCACCGTCAATGGCGCGCATGCCTTGACGATCAACAGCACTGGCCTCACCACACTCGGTGGCATCGTGGGTGGCAATGCTGCCTTGACGAGCCTGACTACCAACACAGGTGGCACGCTTGCCATCAACGGCATCACCGTGACAACGACGGGCGAACAAACCTACGGTGAAGCCATCACCTTGGGGGCCGACACCACATTGAACGCCACGGGTGTGACCTTGGCTGGCGGCGTGTCAGGGGCACATGCCTTTACGGTGAATGGCACTACTGCCATCAACGGTGGCAGTGTGAACACCAGCAGCTTTGCACAGCACTACAGCAGCACGGTGAGCTTAGGGGCAGATACCACCTTGACCGCATCGGGCGTGACCTTGGATGGTGCGGTGTCTGGAGCGCATGCTTTGACGGTGAATGCGGCAACCATCCTCAACGGGGGTAGCGTGACCACCGGCACACAAATCTACAACGGTGCCATGACGCTGGGCGCAAACACCATGCTCGACGCAGGTGCCGGTGACGTGACCTTGAACGGCACCGTCAATGGCGCGTTTGCGTTGACGGTGAACAGCACAGGCACCACGACCTTGGGTGGCGCAATCGGCGGCACCACACCCTTGAGCAGCTTGGCAACCAATGCCGGTGGCACGTTGTTGATGAACGGCGGCTCTGTCATGACCACAGGCACACAAACCTATGGTGAAGCTGTGACCTTGGGTGCAGACACCACACTCACAGCCACGGGCGTGACCTTGGGTGGTGCCGTGTCGGGGGCTTATGCTTTGACGGTGGATGGCACAGCAGCCGTGAACGGCGGCAGTGTGAACACAGGCAGCGCAGCGCAACACTACATCGGTGCCGTGACATTGACAGGGGCGAGCACGCTGACGGCATCAGGCGTCACGTTTGACAGTGCCGTGTCTGGCAATAGCAGCTTGAGCGTGAACGGCACAACCACCCTGAACGGCCACACGATCACCACCACCGGCGCACAAAGCTACAGCGGCGCCATGACCTTGGGTGCAGACACCATCCTGAGTGCAGGCGCAGGCAACGTGACCCTGAGCAGCACTGTCAACGGCGCGTATGCCTTGACGGTGAACAGCACTGGCGTGACGACTTTGGGTGGCGCTATCGGTGGTGGCGTTGCGTTGACCAGTGTGACGACCAACCCAGGCGGTACGTTGTTGATGAACGGTGGCTCAGTCATCACCACTGGCCCACAAAGCTATGGCGAAGCCGTGACCTTGGGGGCAGACACCACACTGAGTGCAGGCGCAGGCAACGTGACCTTGAGCAGCACGGTCAATGGCGCCTATGCCTTGGCTGTGAACAGCACAGGTGCCACCACCTTGGGCGGTGCTATTGGTGGTGGTGTTGCCTTGACGAGCGTGACCACCAACGCTAACGGCACCTTGGTGATGAACGGCGGTGCAGTCACGACCACCGGCCCACAAAGCTATGGCGAAGCCGTGACCTTGGGTGCAGACACCACGCTGAGTGCAGGTGCAGGCAACGTGACTTTGAGCAGCACGGTCAATGGCGCGCATGCCTTGGCCGTGAACAGCACGGGCACAACCACCTTGGGCGGTGTCATTGGTGGCGGCGTTGCATTGACGAGCTTGACCACCAACGCTGGCGGCACCTTGGTGATGAACGGTGGTGCCGTGACGACCACCGGCCCACAAAGCTATGGTGAAGCCGTGACCTTGGGCCACGACACCATTCTGAGCGCAGGCAGCGGCGATGTGACCTTGAGCAGCACCGTCAATGGCGCGTATGCCTTGACGGTGAACAGTACAGGCACCACAACATTTGGTGGAACTATCGGAGGGTCTGTTGCGTTGACGAGCGTGACCACCAATGCGGGCGGTACGTTGGTGATGAATGGCGGCTCGGTCATCACCACAGGCGCGCAAAGCTACGGCGAAGCCGTGACCTTGGGCGCTGACACCCACCTGCAAGGTGTGAACGTGGCGTTTGCATCCACGATAGATGGCGCGTACAGCTTGAGCGTGAGCGATAGCGGCACCACCATCTTTGGTGGCAGCGTGGGTGCGTTCGCACCCTTGACAGGGTTGGTGACAGATTCAGCAACCAGCTTTGCAGGAGAAACCCAACTCAAAGGCAGCGTGGTTCACACCACGGGTGATGTGGTGTTCAACGACATCGTCAAAGTGTTTGCGGACGTCAGCGTGCAAGCCGCTGTACAGCTGAGCTTCATGCAAACCGTGGATGCAGACACCACCAGCGTGCGTACGCTTCGCCTCAACGGTGGCAACACAGGTGCCATCAGCGTGCAAGGTGCCTTGGGTAACACCACACCATTTAAAACACTGGAAGTGGTGAACAGTGAAATGGCCAGCTTCATCGGTCAAGTGACCACCAGCGACAGCGTGGTGTTGACCGACACGCGCAACAGCATTGCCTTCAACGGCGGATTAAGCACGGCCAGCTTGAGTGTGGCGGCCAAGCCATTTGCGCTGACCCTGCGTGGCCTGGTGAGCGTGAACAACGCGACAACATTTGCCAACACAGGCGCGTTGCAATTGGGCGGCGTGGAGTCGGACCGCATGCACTTTGCAGGTGGCTTGGTGGCAACTGCGCCGAGCGCTATCACGTTGGCCGGTGTGGTGTACAGCGATGATGCGGCCATTCTTTTGGGGAATACGCAAAGCACCATCAGTCTCGCGGAGATGACCGACATCAACAGCGGTGCAGGCAGCTTGCGCTTGGTGAGCCCTGTCTCTGCCAGCGCATACCGTTTGCGTTTGCTCAGCACCGGGCCAACCACGTTGGATGGTGACATCAACAGTACCGGTGCCTTGCGGTTTGTGGGGCCGTTGACATTCTCAAACCCCGCCACTTTGACGGCTGCCTCGTTTGACTTTGTGAGCAGCGTGAGCTTTGCCGGTGCAAGCGCCCTCACAGCGAGCAGCGTGACGTTCGGCGGTGCGGTGACTGTTGGTGGCAACTTGACTGTGAATGGCGCGACAGTGGTGAATGGCGGGAGCGTGGATGCCGGTACGAACAAGCAAACCTACAACGGCAGCGTCACGGTGGGCGGTGCGGCTTCTAGCACGACCACCTTCACGGGTGTGGGGATGGTCTTTGGTAGCACGCTAGACGGCACATCGCGTGTGGTGGTGGCGGATAGCGGAAACACCACCTACACCGGTGCGATTGGCTCTGTCGCAGCACCAGCGCACTTCCAAACAGATGCAGCAGGTAGCAGCACTTTCAGTGGCGGCTTGGTGCGCACCAGCAGCCCCAATTCGATCGTGATTGCAGACGATGCCGTGGTCACGACAAACACCACCTATGACACCACCAACAACGGTGCGTTGGCCGCGGGAGCCAACATCACCTTCGCCAAGACCTTGAACGGCACAGCCAACAACGGGCAAGCTGTGACGCTCAATGCCGGCACCAACGGTGTGGTGCTGATGAGTGGCGCAGTGGGCGATGTACATCCCTTGAGCACGCTGACCTTGACGCATAGCAACGGCGCGACCTTTGCTGCCCCAGTGACCACAGGAACCAGCGTGGTGTTGACCGATACGGTGGCAGGCCAAACCATTCGCTTCGCCGATAACTTGACCACCCCCACGCTAACCACCACAAGCCACGGCTACAACGTGGAGTTGTTGGGTAACAGCACCAGCGTGAGCGGCAACACCACGTTCAATCACACCGGCAATTTGGTGTTGGGTAACGCTGCGACAGATGCTTTGAGCTTTGCGGGTGGTTTGACAGCCACAGCCCCCAACACCCTCAGCGTTGGCGGAGCCATCAGCACCAGCAACACGGCCATTGCTTTGGGTAGCCAATCCATCACGTTGAATGCCACTACATCTTTCAGCGCTGGAACGGGTGCGATCACGTTCGATAGCCCTGTGAACTCTGCCACCGGCACCACGCAAGCATTGACGGTGAGCAGCACGGGGGTGACGACCTTTAACAACACCGTGGGCTCGACCACTGCCTTGGCGAGCTTGACAACGGATGTGGGTGGCAGCTTGGTGATGAATGCAGGTTCTGTCACCACCACCGGCAATCAAAGCTACGGCGAGGCTGTTACCTTGTCTCAAGCCACCACGCTGAATGCAGGTGCGGGCAATGTGACGTTCAGCAACACGGTTGATTCCGCCACTGGCACCACACAAGCCTTGACGGTGAACAGCACAGGCGTGACGACCTTCAACAACGCCGTGGGCTCGACCACTGCCTTGGCGAGCTTGACAACAGATGTGGGCGGCAGCTTGGTGATGAACGCTGGCTCAGTCACAACGACAGGTAATCAAAGCTACGGCGAGGCTGTTACCTTGTCTCAAGCCACCTTGCTCAATGCAGGTGCAGGTAATGTGACGTTCAGCAGCACGGTTGATTCCGTTACAAGCACCCCCCAAGCCTTGACCATCAACAGCACAGGCATCACGACCTTCAACAACACCATCGGTTCAACCACCGCTTTGGCGAGCTTGACAACAGATGTCGGTGGCAGTTTGGTGATGAACGCTGGCTCGGTCACTACCACCGGCAATCAAAGCTATGGAGAAGCCATCACCTTGTCTAGAGCTACCACGCTCAATGCAGGTGCGGGCAATGTGACGTTCAGCAGCACGGTTGATTCCGCTGCGAGCACAACTCAAGCCTTGACGGTGAACAGCACAGGCGTGACGACCTTCAACAACACTGTGGGTTCAACCACCGCCTTGGCGAGCTTGACAACAGATGTGGGCGGCAGCTTGGTGATGAATGCTGGCTCAGTCACAACGACAGGTAATCAAAGCTACGGCGAGGCTGTTACCTTGTCTAAAGCCACGACGCTGAATGCAGGTGCGGGCAATGTGACGTTCAGCAACACGGTTGATTCCGCCACTGGCACAACCCAAGCGCTGACCGTGAACAGCACAGGCGTGACGACCTTCAACAACACCATCGGATTGACCACCGCCTTGGCGAGCTTGACAACAGATGTGGGTGGCAGCTTGGTGATGAATGCTGGCTCAGTCACAACGACAGGTAATCAAAGCTACGGCGAGGCTGTGACCTTGTCTCAAGCCACCTTGCTCAATGCAGGTGCAGGTAATGTGACGTTCAGCAGCACGGTTGATTCCGTTACAAGCACCCCCCAAGCCTTGACCATCAACAGCACAGGCATCACGACCTTCAACAACACCATCGGTTCAACCACCGCTTTGGCGAGCTTGACAACAGATGTGGGCGGCAGCTTGGTGATGAATGCTGGCTCGGTAACGACCACCGGTAATCAAAGCTACGGCGAGGCTGTGACCTTGTCTAAAACGACCACGCTCAATGCAGGCGCAGGCAACGTGACGTTTAGCAGCACGGTTGATTCCGCTGCGAGCACAACCCAAGCGCTGACCGTGAACAGCACAGGCGTGACGACCTTCAACAACACCATCGGTTCGACCACCGCTTTGGCGAGCTTGACAACGGATGTGGGTGGCAGCTTGGTGATGAATGCAGGTTCTGTCACCACGACGGGCAATCAAAACTACGGCGAGGCTGTGACCTTGTCTCAAGCCACCACGCTCAATGCAGGTGCAGGCAACGTGACGTTTAGCAGCACGGTTGATTCCGCTGCGAGCACAACCCAAGCCTTGACGGTGAACAGCACAGGCGTGACGACCATCAACAACGCCGTGGGCGCGACCACCGCCTTGGCGAGCTTGACAACGGATGTGGGCGGCAGCTTGGTGATGAACGCTGGCTCGGTCACTACCACCGGCAATCAAAGCTACGGTGAAGCCATCACATTGGCTAAAGCCACCACGCTCAATGCAGGCACGGGCAATGTCTCGTTCAGCAACACGGTTGATTCCGCTGCGAACACCACCCAAGCTTTGACTGTAAACAGCACAGGCGTGACCACTTTTAACGACAAGGTTGGCTTTGTTGATGCGCTGTCTAGCTTGACCACCAACAGTGGTGGCAGCTTGGTGATGAATGCAGGTTCTGTCACCACCACCGGCAATCAAAGTTACGGCGAGGCTGTTACCTTGTCTCAAGCCACCTTGCTCAATGCAGGTGCAGGCAACGTGACCTTCAGCAACACGGTTGATTCCGCCACTGGCACAACCCAAGCGCTGACCGTGAACAGCACAGGCGTGACGACCTTCAACAACGCCGTGGGCTCGACCACCGCCTTGGCGAGCTTGGCAACAGATGTGGGCGGCAGCTTGGTGATGAATGCTGGCTCAGTCACCACCACCGGTAATCAAAGCTACGGCGAGGCTGTTACCTTGTCTAGAGGGACCACGCTCAATGCAGGTGCAGGTAATGTGACGTTCAGCAGCACGGTTGATTCCGTTACAAGCACCCCCCAAGCCTTGACCATCAACAGCACAGGCATCACGACCTTCAACAACACCATCGGTTCAACCACCGCCTTGGCGAGCTTGACAACGGATGTGGGCGGCAGTTTGGTGATGAACGCTGGCTCAGTCACCACCACCGGCAATCAAAGCTACGGTGAAGCCATCACATTGGCTCAAGCCACCACGCTCAATGCAGGTGCAGGCAATGTGACGTTCAGCAGCACGGTTGATTCCGCTGCGAGCACAACCCAAGCCTTGACGGTGAACAGCACCGGAGTGACGACCTTCAACGACAAAGTTGGCTTTACCAATGCGCTGTCTAGCTTGGCCACCAACAGTGGCGGCACCTTGGTGATGAACGCAGGTTCTGTCACCACGACGGGCAATCAAAGCTACGGCGAAGCTGTGACCTTGTCTAAAACCACTGCGCTCAATGCGGGCGCGGGCAATGTGACCTTCAGCAGCACGGTGGATGGCGGTTTCGACCTGACAGTCAACACCACAGGTAGCACACGTTTGGATGGTGATGTGGGCGCCACAACGCCTTTGATCAGTTTGACGACCAATGCAGGCGGCATGGTGTTGATCGATGCAAGCACAGTTCACACCTCTGGCGCACAAACGTACAACGACATGGTGAGTTTGCTGCGTAACGTGACATTGACGGGCAGTAGCGTCACCTTCAATGCAGCGGTGATGGGCACCGGCGATTTGAATTTGGTTGGTGCTGCGGTGCTCAATGGTGGAAGCGTGACCACCACAGGCGCTCAAACCTACACGGGTGCTGTGACGCTTCAAAAGAACACGGTGATGGATGCAACCGCAAGTAATGTCACCGTCAATGGCACGGTCGACGGTGCGTATGCCTTGACGGTGAACTCTGGCGGTGTGACCACCTTCAATGGGGCCATCGGTAGCACCACGCCATTGAGCGCTTTGAGTACCGATGCCAATACAAGCGGCAGTGTGGTGATGAACGCAGGCAGCGTGGTGACCACGGGCGCACAAACTTATGGTGAAGCGGTGATTTTGAGCACAGATACCACACTCACCAGCAGCGGTGCAGGGGCGATCACATGGGGTGACACGGTCAACGGTGCCAAAACCTTGGCGGTGAACACCTCGGGCATCACACGCTTCAATGGCGCTGTGGGTAACAGCACACCTTTGACGAGTTTGACCACCGATGCGGGCGGATCGGTGCTTGTCAATGGCGGGGCCATCACCACCACGGGAGCACAAACCTATCTCGATGCGATGACGTTGGGTGCACACAGCACGTTCACATCGAATGCAAACACGGTGAATTTCTTACGCATCACCGACAGTTCAGCATCGTTAGATTTGAACCTTCAAACAGCCACAGCGATTGTTTTGGGTGATGTGGACAGCGCACGCAACCTGCATGTCACCACGCGTGCTGGCGGTGTTTCTCAGCAACCCAACACCAGCATCAACCTTGCCGGGACAGCAACCTTCACCGCCGATACCGGCACATCGCAGGTGGCCCAATTGACAGGGGCTGGAAACACCTTTGCTCAGTTGCTCACGTTGAATCAAATTCATGGCGGCTCATGGGCGAATGTGTCGATCACCACGGATTCGCCGCTGAGCTTAGGCCCGTTGCAGAGTTCGGGTTCGGTGAATTTGCAAACACAGGGTGGATTGACCACAAGCACCTTGTCGGCGACCGGTAGCTTGACGGTGAACAGCCATGGCGGTGCTGTGTCGTTGGGACAAACCGCGTTGAGTGGCAGCATCACGATTGACACCAATGGCGGCAATCTGATTCAAACAGGTCAATTCACCATCGCAGGAGATGCGTCTATATCAACCGTGTCCACCACACTGGGAGCGCCGAGCGGCACGATTTCATTGGATTACATCAGCTACGACAATGCAACACCGCCCAATTTGATCTCCAACACGTTTGCGGGAACTCTGGCGCTGAGTGGTAACTCCACAGCGGTTGCAACGAGTGGTAATTTGCGTTTGGCCAATGTCTCCAACTCAGGCCCCATGACCTTGCGTGCACCTACAGGCTCGATTGATTTGGGCACAGCGTTTATCACGGGCGGCGATTTGACCTTGGTCAGCCGTGACGACATGAACCTAGGCGGCGCCAACATCGCAGGTAGCCTGAACATGAGCAGCACACAAGGCACGGTGTCATTCGGCAATGCCACAGTGAGCCACGATTTGGTCGCCTTAACCAACAACCAACCGATTGACCTCGGCACCGCGAATGTCGGCGGTAATTTGTCTGTGCAAACACACGGGGGCAATATCGTGCAAAACACGGCCAATGGATCTTCGTTGCATGTTGCAGGTACGAGCACGTTGGATGCAGGTGCAGGGGATGTGATGTTGTCGAACCTTCCCAATGTGTTGACCGGGGCTGTCAGCATGCAAGCACATAACGTCGATTTGGCGGGGAGCAATGGTTTGATTTTGGGCAACAGCACTGTGACGGGCACACTGAATGTGGTGGCGGCGACAGGCAATGTCACACAAATTGGTGCGTTGAATGTGACGGGCATCAGCCAGTTCACAGCCACGCACGGAGATGTGTTGCTTGATCAGGCCAATACCTTTGCACAAACCGTGGCGTTGAGTGCGGTGAATGCATCCGTGCACACCACGTCAGCATTGACACTGGCCAGCAGCACCGTCGCCGGTAATTTAGATGTGAAAGTTGATACCGGTGATGTGACACAAACAGGCCCCTTGGCGGTGACAGGCACGAGCAGCATCAGCGCCACAGCGGGCAACATCACCTTGAGCGATGCGGCCAACAGCTTTGGTGATCGTGTGTCGATTGCCACGCCACAAGCCTTGCAACTGACGAGCAGTGGCGCGTTGAGCATGGGCGAGGTGAGTGTGGGCTTGACCACCAACTTGCAAAGCCATGGCAAGTTGGACATGGGTACGCAGTCGGTGTACACGGGCAAACTCAAAGTCAACAGCGGTGGTTTTGACATCATCCAATCTGGCCCCTTGAAAGCCGGTGCCGACGAAGACTTCGATGCAGGCTCTGCCAAGATTGATCTGTTCAATCCCAAGAATTTGTGGCTTGGCGCGTTGTACTTCAAGGGCGGCATCATCATGATCAACCACCCGCAATTGATGAATGCTGTGAACTCGGGTGTTTTGATGGAGCGTGCTGAAACAACGATTGAGACAACATCGCTTGTGAGTCAGATGACACCACCTCCGATTCAAACTACAACCGTAGTTGGCAACGCTACGGCTGTGTCCGTGGTGGTCAACCGTGTGCCAAACAATGCACAAGTAGGTGTGATTCAAGTTCAAGTGGCGCCAGAGGTTGCAGCGCCCGGTAAAACCTTTAGCTTTGCACTTGACCCGCAAGCTGTGTCTGGCCATTCGACGGATACGCCTGTGAAGATTTCACAGATGGATGGCAAACCATTGCCTAATTGGTTGCGCTATGACGCAGCCAACAAAACCTTCACCGCCAATGAAGTGCCCGCCGGTGCATTCCCGATGCAGATCAAACTCTCGGTTGGCAACACGGAGTCAGTCGTGATGATCAAAGAAACGCCACCAGGTAAGTAACTAGAATTTCGCTCTATGACCGAAGTTCTATTCGTTTTGTATTTCGTGGTGCTGGTGGGCACGCTTGTTTTCAAAACCCCCATCATCAAAGGCCCGTGGCTGTTTTTGCTGCGAGCGTTTTTTCCGAACTGGAAGTTTTTTCATGCGGTGGGTTATGTGCCGCACCTCTATGCTCGCTTGGCCGTGCAGCTGGCCTCGGGTGAGTTGCAATGGTCAGACTGGGGGTTGATTTACCCGCGCCGTGTGCGCCGTTTGAGCCATCTCGTGCACAACCCAGATGCCAACATTGGCCTTGGCCAACAAAACATGGTGGACCACTTTTGGGCCGACCTGCACGACTTGCCCGAGGGCGTGGATCCGCGCGGTTTGGTGAGCTACAAAATGATGCAACGCCTGACCGAGCAAGTGCTGCGCGCGCGTGATGTGAACTTCACGCATCGCCAGTTTGAGCTGCGTATGGTGTTGGATGGTCGCAGCGAAACAGTCGATACCCAAGTGATGATGACCTCGCCCGTGGAGGCTGCATCATGTTGAGCGCCGCGTTTTTGCAGACCTACATTCAGGCTTTGGTTGAAGCGCCCACTTTGATGGCGATTCGCGCCACCGAACTGGTGTTTGCTTGGAGCCTCGCCATTCAAACGCTGGAGTATTTGCGCATGGGCCAATACACCGCCGACGATGCGTTTTGGTCTTGGCAGTTGCAGCGGGCCGACATTCCCAACGCGCCTGTGCGTGCTTTGCTCGATGTGTTGTTCAAACCGCACATGCACCAGATGCATTTGGTGTTGCGCTTGTGTGCGGCGGTTGCTTTGGCAGTGCAGGGTGCATCGTTGCCGTTGATTGGTTTTTTGTTTGTCGGCAACTTGCTCATCCTCATCCGTTGGCGTGGCGCGTTCAACGGGGGCAGCGATTTCTTAACGCTGGTGGTGCTCACCGGCTTGCTCATCTCGCAAGTGGTGGGCGCGTTTGGCAATGCACAGCTTGGTTGGCAAGCTGGCTTTTGGTACATCGCCATTCAGGCCATCACGTCGTATTTCATGTCGGGTGCGGTGAAGTTGCTGCGCCGTGAGTGGCGCAATGGCTCGGCCATGACCATTTTTTTGAACGGTGCGATTTATGGGCCTTTGTCAGCCACACACCCGCTGCGCAACAAGTGGCTGGCCTTGGTGGGGTCGTGGGGCTTCATCGTGTGGGAGATTTTGTTTCCCTTGAGCTTGCTTGACCCACGACTCGCTGCCGTGTTTTGCGCCGTGGCGGCGCTGTTTCACTTCTTGGTGTTTTGGTTCTTTGGCTTGAACCGATTTTTCTGGGCGTGGATGTGTTCGTTCCCCGCCATCATTTGGTGCAGCGCGCAGTTCAGTGCGCGCTTTGCCTAAGCCAAACGATTTAGGCCATCGCCGCTTCGATGGCGTCCATCGCCTCAGTCAGCTCCAACCAACGCACTTCGAGTGCAGTCAGCTCGTCTTCCACCGCTTTGAGGCGTTTGCCGGCTTCGGCAATGTCAGCGGGGGGCAGGGGCGTGGCGAGTTTGTCGTGCAGGGCTGTTTTCTCAGCCTCTAGCGTGGCCATGTTTTTTTCCACGGCATCGAACTCTTTTTTCAACGGGCGTTTTTTCTCGTTGATTTCTTTGCGCAGCTGCGCGTCTTCTTTGCGAGGCACAGCTGCGACAACGATGGGCGTGGCTGCTGCAGCGTTGGCGGCCGCCACGGCCTCGGCGCGCAAGCGTTTGCCTTCATCGAGCAAGTAACGTTGGTAGTCGTCCAAGTCGCCGTCAAACGGCTCCACGCCACCGCGTGAGACCATCCAAAATTCATCACACACCGCACGCAACAACGCACGGTCGTGGCTCACCAGCATCACGGTGCCTTCAAACTCGTTGAGGGCCATGCTCAGGGCTTCGCGGGTGGCGAGGTCCAAGTGGTTGGTGGGTTCGTCCATCAGCAAGAGGTTGGGGCGCTGCCACACCAACATGCACAGCACCAAGCGGGCTTTTTCGCCGCCGCTCATGCTGCCCACGGCTTGCTTGACCATGTCGCCACCAAAGTTGAACTGGCCCAAGAAGCTGCGCAAGTCTTGCTCGCGTGTGGCTTGGCCAGCGAGCTTGCCGTCGGCGGTGAGCTTTTTGCACAGGTCAATCATGTGCTGCAGCGGGTTGTCTTCGGGGCGCAGCACGTCGAGTTCTTGCTGCGCGAAGTAGCCGATGTTCAGGCCTTTCCCTTCGGTCACTTCACCGCCGAGTGCGCCCAAATCACGCGCAATGGTTTTGACCAAGGTCGATTTACCTTGGCCGTTGGCACCCAAGATGCCAATACGCTGCCCGGCCAACACCGAGCGGCTGACGTTTTGCACGATGACCGTGGGCGGTGTGCCCGCCGGTGCGTCGGCAGGCGGTGGGTAGCCCACGCTCACGCCTTGCATGCTCAGCATGGGGTTGGGCAAGTTGGCGGGTTCTTTGAACTCAAAGCTGAAGTCGGCATCGGCCAACAGCGGCGCAATCTTTTCCATGCGGTCCAAGGCCTTGACACGGCTTTGCGCTTGCTTGGCTTTGCTGGCCTTGGCCTTGAAGCGGGCGATGAACTTTTGCAAATGCGCGATCTTGTCTTGCTGCTTGGCAAACGCGTTTTGTTGCAGCTCCATTTG
>Ga0228702_1000324_pt1 | contig 38206 bp, 36 predicted proteins | sample McNCre217_Aug_MG_2_FD_178018 | JGI IMG/M metagenome (GOLD analysis project Ga0228702, IMG submission 178018) | Freshwater microbial communities from McNutts Creek, Athens, Georgia, United States - 20-17_Aug_MG | ecosystem: Environmental > Aquatic > Freshwater > Creek | place: USA: Georgia...
ATACGCTGTTTATTTCATTAGCAATCGCTTTGATTCTCTCCTTCGTTGTCTCGTACAATATTTACGAGGCCTTAACGAATCATCTAAAGACTTCCCGGATTTTAAAACAAAACCGTCGTAGTTAGATTACGATTTGGGAGTAATCGGGGCGGGCGAACTTGTATTATTTGAGCCGTTCGCAGGCTTCTTCTCGCTCTCTTTCTGAGTGGGCTTGGCTGAATTATCGTTACGCTTAGGGAGGGGGGCGATGGGTTCGTATACCTTTTCGGCATTGGCTTTGATGTCAGCCAATTTCTTCTCCGCTTCGGCAAGACGTTTTTCTGTTTCTTTATTTTTTTCTGTTAAGTTAAGAATGCCACTTTGCGACTCGGCTAAACTGGATTTAAGCAAGTTATTTTCACTGATTAATGTGGCATGCAGTTGTTGGCTTGTCGTGATATTATCTTGAAGTGCTTTTTTCTCCGCCATTAAACCAGCCAGCTCCTTATTCGCTTCGGCAAGTGATTTTTCTAAAACACGAATCTTTCCTCTTTCATTTTCGATGGATTTTCCGAGAGCTTCAATCTGTTGTTGCCCTAATTCAATCGTTTCTTTGTCACGCAAGATTTTCTTGGTGGTGAGCGCAGCGATACCCGCAATAACGAAAAAGAGAAGGAAAAAGAGGATGATCTTTTTTGAATTGGCGGAGTCAGACATAGTTAGGTCGACGGCAACGATTGGTTTTTAGATGGCCCAATCGTCATTGTTTTGTCCGTTTACTAATTGTGCAACGGTAAAACCATTAAGCGATTTTTCAAATCGCTTGGAGACTTCTCGCCAAATATTCGCGACTTGGGGGCCAGAGTGGCCTTTGATGCTGATTTTGGTTTCGATGAAGTCGGGTTCTACGACAGTGAGTACGTGTTTTAAAGTGATATCCTCGGGGCTCCGAGCGAGGCGATAGCCACCCGCTTTCCCTCTTTTCGAGTCCACCAATCCACCTTCTCGTAATTCATTGAGTAATTGGACAAGGTAGTTTTGGGGAATGTTCTCTAGTTTAGCGAGTTCTTCAATGCGTGTAACTCCATTGCCTTTATTGCAGCGAGCCAGCTGGGCCAAGACGCGCAGAGAATATTCTAGTTTAAGTGAGGCTTTCATGAATGGGTCGGTGGAGGGTTGTCGGGTTTAGGTTCGATTTCTTCCCCGACAAAGACATAGGTTTTGTTCTGTATTTCATCGACCAGAATCGGTGCCTTGGGTCGTGCAAAATAAGAAGTCCCTAAAAAACAGATGCCAGTATTATGTACGACTTGAATGGCACGATCATCCCAGAGTTCGATCATATCAAAATCTTTTCGGTCCGTTATTTCGAGGTCGGGTAGTCCGTGGGTCTTAAGCCAAAGTTTGGTGGCAGCTAATCCTTCTGCGTTTCCCGCCCGTGCCGTCACGATTTTAATTTTTGCTCCTTTATCTAACCAAGCCTTTACGCGTCGCATCATCAAAGGTACAGGTGGACCAATTTGAGACATGCTTAACCAGCGCGTCGCCTCGGCTAAGGTGCCATCAAGATCGACCCCAATCCAAGGCTGCTGTTTCACGGGGCGAGTTTCCGGAAGTCGTTCGGAGGGTAGTGGTTCAGAAAAAGCCTCAGGTGGAGGTATTTCTGGTGCAGGCTTCACGGGGTTGGTGAATAGACTGCGTAACCATGCAAACATGAGTGAAGGTTGCCACAATCGGCGCACACTGACAAGCGCCGACCCTGTAAAGCAGGGGTGCTCGGGGCGGGAGTCGAACCCGCACACCTTGCGGCGCCAGAACCTAAATCTGGTGTGTCTGCCATTCCACCACCCGAGCCCACTGCAGGTGGCAGAATTTACTGCCTTAGGGCTGGTGGCAAGCCTTTGCGAGGTTATTTAGGTGCTCTGCCCGAGAGGCGACCCCATGTGAGCGTAGAGCTCTTGGCCTGTTTCTCCGGCCTCGAGTAAATCTTCCGCGATTTTGATACGTCCTGGTTCGAATAAGGTGGCAATAAAGGATCCACCAAAACGGAAATACCCTTTTTCATCTCCTTTGGCTACGGCCACACCTGGTTGATAAGTTTCTACGATGCTACCGACATTGGTTGCACCAATCGAAACTAAGGTCACTAAACCAAAAGAGGGAGTATCGATGCTAACACGTTGGCGCTTGTTCTGCCAAAGATAACTGACGTTTCTTCGGAGAGCTAGAGGGTTGACGGAATAAAGCGAACCCGAGATGGGTACAGGTGCTTGTGGTATTCCGCTGACGGGAAAATGAAATCGATGATAATCAACAGGGCAAAGACGAGAACACACCAGTGAGCCTTGAGCGTAGCGTTGGCCGAGTTCGCGATCTCCCACGAGAGTGGAAATGTCTAATCGTTGTCCCTTGGCAAAGACGCCAGGAGTCGTTGCAACATTTTGAAAACCTAAATGTCGACCGTCCGCAGGAAGTACCGCGATGTTTTCGCGGTTATCAATAGGTCGAACACTCGTTTTTAATTTCCGATAAAAAAATTCATTAAAATTTGCGTAGGACTTTAAATCAGGGTTCGCAAATTCTGCGATGTTGAGTCCGTACTTTTGCACAAAGGGTTCGATGCGGTTGCGACTCGAGGGTTGATCCATGGCGAATCCGTAAAGTTGGGAAAAGAAAGCTCTTTTGACCACGGCATGAAGGGCGATGGACCCTAGGGGGTTACCATAAATGCGTTTTAGCCAATTTTCTCCGTAGACCTGTTCGACCTCGGTTGTGCCAGTATGGCGATTTTTGATGATTATGGGGTCATTTGGATGCATCATTCAAGATTTGCGAAAAAAGGGCTTCAAGGAAACCATTTATCTGACAAATAAGAGGGTGTCACCTATGTTGCGTCAGGTTTTACCCATTTGCCTTATGTTTAGCTTTCTTAAGGCAGGTCCCGTTTCTTGGGATAATCCAGGGCAGTCTCCGTCGTTTAAGAAAACTCCCGAGACCTTAAAAACCGAGGTAGAGGCTGAATTAATCCGAGCCAAACTTGATTTGGCTTCGGCCCAGCGTCATTGGCAGCAAATGGAACGTATTTTAGAAATTCGAAAATTAGAAGCTGAAGAGAAATTACGAAAAGCAAAAGCAGAAGGGGCGATGATTAATCAGGATTTAGAGAATGCTGAATTGTCCTTAAAAGTAGCGATCGCTAATGCGCGGGCCAACGTTGCCTCGGCACAATTAAATCAGAAGCGACTAGAATTTGAGGCTGAGACAAAGTTGGCACTAGCTCAGGCTGCAGTTACTTACGAAAAAATTGCACGTTTAGGTGAAATCGCAGATTTGCAAAAAAAGTGGAACCAGATTGCGATTAATAAACAAATTTCCTACCCCCTAGATCCAGTAGTGGATGGCGTACTGCGTATCTCCGATCGGCGTATTTCATTCAATGGTGTCGTTAATGATGAGCTGGCTAAAGATGTTTGTGAGCGTATTGCGTTTTACAACGCGCTCGATTCCCAAGCCCCCATTTTTATTGTCATTGATCGTTCTCCCGGGGGCTCAGTGATGTCGGGTTATCAAATTCTTCAAGCGATGGAAGCTTCGCGTGCCCCCGTTTATGTTGTGGTTAAGGGTTACGCTGCCTCGATGGCTGCAATTATTACAACGTTGGCCAAGCGTTCCTATGTTTACCCACAAGCGATTGTTCTTCATCACCAGGCTTCGACCAGTTTAAGCGGTAATAACACGCAATTAGCGCAACAGCTGAAGTGGACTAAAGTTTGGTGTGATCGGATCTTTATTAAAGTCGCCGACAAGGTGGGGTTGACTCTGGATGAGTTTGTTTCGCGGATGTATGCAGCAACCGTGACGGGCGATTGGAAGGTCTTGGGTGACGAGGCTGTAAAATTAAAATGGGTCACTCACGTCGTCGAGCGGATGACGGAAGAGGGTGCCTCAACCATGCCCACACCTCCAGCCATTGAGAATGCCAACCTCAAAGTGGCAACTTCGCGTCAAGAATTACCACCGCTCAACCCTTTTGATGTTTGGTGGATCTATGATCCCACTACGGAATTTATTCTTCGATAATTTATATAAAAAATCCTATGCTATCCGTCCGTACACTTGTCAGTCTGATTTTATTCTCGAGTTCAATCTGCTTGGGGCAGGCTCAACAGGCACCCGCTCCTGCTCAAGCGACGCCAACCCCTGGTCAGCCTTCATTGCCTACCACCATTCCGCCAGGCCCTCCCATTGTACGTGATGATCTGACCCCTGAACAAAAAGAAGTGATGAAGGAGGTTGATCGTTTGCGTGCTGAAAAGGCTTTATTGGATGCCAAAATTGCCCTGGCTGATGCGAAGCGAACGGAAGAACTGGTTCCAGTAAACTCAGAGGTTTTGCGCCTTAATTCCGAGCGAGCTTTGCGCATGGCTAAAGCAGCAGCTGAGGCAGCTGCTTTAGAAGATGAGCGAGTTCGATTAGAACGCCAGGCGTCTCTCGAAGCCGCGCGCGCTAACGCGCGTTTAGCAGAGAAAAATAATAAGATTAAAGAATTAGAAGCTGAGGCTAAGCAGTTGCAGTTGGAGTCGAGTAACACCGTCACCCGCTTAAATAATGATATCAATCGTTTCCAGAAAGAAGAGGAGGCTCGTAAGATTGCAGCCAACGCTAAACCTCAGTATTTAAAAGATCCTTTAGTCAACGGGACTTTGATTATCAGTGATCGTCGGATTCCTCTCAATGGTGCAATCACAGATCAATTGGCCGAGTTCGTTTGTCAGCGGATTAATTTTTATAACAATCAAAGTACGGAGTTCCCTATCTTTCTTGTGGTGGACAGCAGTCCTGGGGGTTCGGTTTCTGCGGGGTATCAGATTCAAAAAGCCATGGTCGCCTCCAAAGCCCCAGTCTATGTCGTTGTAAAGGCCTATGCCGCATCGATGACGGCGGTCATTGCGACTTTAGCGGAGCGCTCATTCTGCTACCCTAATTCAATTATTTTACATCACCAAGTTTCCAGCAACTTAAAGGGTAATATGACTGTTTTAAAAGAACAGATGGAGTTCACCACGATTTGGTTTGAGCGTATGGCAACGCCTGTAGCTAAGAAAATGGGGATCACTTTGCAGGAGTTTGTGAAAAAAATGTACGAGAACGATTCAACCGGTGATTGGCAGGCTTTTGGTGAGAAGGCACAGCAATTGAAATGGATTGATCAGGTCGTTGAGCGCATGGAAGAGACGGCAGTTCTAGATATTCTTTCCGCCCCTCCTGCACCCGCCGTCCTGCCAGCGCGAGCTGGACAAGAAGCAACCTTTGGCATCAGCAGTCAGGTGGATGATAAAGGGCGAACCATCTTTACGCTTCCTGCTTTAGCGAATCCTTTTGATGCATGGTGGATTTATGATCCACATGGATTGTATCGCGCTCTATAATCGGAGCTTAATGAGTAATCTCGGCTTAACGAGCTGAGCTCATCGGCTGGCTGGCTGAGCCAGCCTTGGCTGCCTCGGATAACTTGGCCCAGTCTGCCGCAATTCGAACCGATTCCATGAGTTGAATATCATAGTCGGGCCAATCTTCATCTTCGATGGGATCGCGAAGGCGTGAAGCTCTTTTAATCTTGGAAGTCTTATCTGCGTCCTCCGATTTTTCCTGTTCGATGGCGGCGTCTAATTTAACTTCAACAGTTTTATATTTTTGAGCAGCAAGTTTATCTAACTCTGAGCGAACTTGCTCGCGGAATGCTAAATCATCGGCTCTCTCTTGACGACGTTGAGGTAAGGAGAGGGAGATTTCTTTGCGAACTTGCCGGCTTTTGGTCCATTCAATCGTACGATTAAGCGTAAGGAACTCGGGCAATTCAGTTTGGCGTTTTTCGGAGGAAGCTTTTAGGATTTGGACTAAGTCGGGAGAAATTTTAAACGAAAGTGAATCATCGTCATCCGATTTCGGAAGAGAAGGGGGAATGGAGTCCCAAGCTAAAGGTCGATCGAGATCGGATTCGGCAACAGGTAGGACGGAGTAAACAGAGGGAACGATGATATCGGCAGGAACGCCTTTGAGTTGAATGGATGAACCGCTTGGCGCATACCATTTTTGGATAGTAATTTTAACCGCGGACTTTGGGTCGAAGTCCTTAAAGGCTCTTTTGAGCTCGATGATATTTTGGACAGAACCTTTACCGTGGGTTGTACTGTCGCCGACAATGACTGCGCGACGATGGTCTTTAAGTGCTCCACAAAAAATTTCCGAGGCTGAGGCGGAAAGTTTAGATGTTAGAACGATGAGAGGCCCATCCCAAGCTACTTTGGCATTTTCATCACGATAGTCTTCGATTCGTCCCATGCTATCGCGCACCTGCAAAACGGAACCTTTTTTGATAAAGAGTCCTGAAAGTTCGATGGCTTCGGTTAGTAACCCGCCTCCATTTTTCCGCAAATCCATGACTAGAACTTTAATATTCAACTTCTTTAACTTACTAATGAGTTCTTCGACGTCTTTGGTTGGACTCGATCCAGTGCCATCGGGGTTTTTGCCATAGAATGCAGGCAGTTCAATCACCCCCAAGTTAATGTTCCCTTGTTCCGAGGGAATTTCGATACAACGAGCGGAAGCCATCTGATTGACCAGTTTTATTTGATCGCGCACAAGGTTGATGGTAAAGCGTCCGCTATTATCAGCGGGGTCGATTAGGAGCCGAACAATCGTTCCTTGTTTTCCACGGATGCGTGAAATTGTTTTCGTTAGACGAAGGCCCACAATGTCTTCCATCTCGCCTTTTTCATCTTGTCCAACCGCAATGATGCGATCGCCACTTTTGACTTTTCCGTTAAGCTCGAGTGGCCCGCCAGGGAGTATTTCCTTAACGGTGCAATAGCCCTCGTCGTCGGTTAGGGTTGCTCCAATGCCGCAGAGCATATTCCGCATACTGATTTCAAATTCCTCCAGCGTGCGTTGCGAAAAGAAAGTAGAATGGGGGTCGAATTGGGTGGAGAAAGCGGTGAGGAAAAATTCTTCGATTTCTTGTGGTTCGAAATCAAGGTAGGTGCGGGTTTTTTCGTAGCGCTTCTTTAATTTGGTTAGCGCTTCGGCAATTTTCTCTTCATTAATTTCTGGAACTTGGGTGTCGTGAACGGACGCATTTTTACCGTCTTTCTTTTTCTGCGTGGTTCGATCTTCTCCTAGAAGTTCCGACAGAATATCAAGACGGACACGTCGACTCCAGAGGTCATCAGCCTCTTTGGTGTCTGCTGGCCAATTTCCTTTTTGGCGGTCCACGGGGAAAGTGCCTGGTTGGTTAAGGTCGATTTTTTGATTGAGAGCTGCAATCGCTCCTTGCGTCCGTTCCGCGACATGCTCTTTGAACACGCTATAAATTTCAAACGCTGGGGTGAGGTTGCCTCGAACCAAATATAAATCTAAACTTTTTCCATAACGGTTGATAAAACCATCAATTTCCGCTTGGGTAAAATAGAGTTTTGCGGGGTCGAGTGTTTCGCAGAAGGTCTTGATAACTTCGTTCGCATCAATTTCGGCCAAAGTTTTTTTACTGATGTGATAACGTTCAATCAGCGCGACCGTGGCCCGAGCTTCGTTTTGCATGGCTGGGGTAGTGGCATAAACGCTTTCGGGTTTCGATTGGGCGTGGGCCAGGACTGCGGCCAAACCTAGGAAAGTAAAAATCCGTGAAATCATTAGGGGAAGGTTAACGAAGGCGGTCGCTCAAGTCCCTCAATCTATCCTTCTCCTTTGGAGTGAGCGAGCCGAAACCCTCGGCAGAAATTTTATCTAATAGTTGGTCAAGTTCAGCTCTGGCTTGAGAGGGGTTGAATTCGGAAAAGTTATTTTTAGTGCCAAAATTTGGGGAAATTTTATCTATTAGTCTAAGAGCGTCACCCCGGAGACGATTTGTCTGTTGTCGATAAATCCACATTAGCCATCCAAACAAAAACCCGCCTAAATGAGCTGAATGTGCTACTCCGTCAAAAAACACGGGACGCCAAAACTGCCAGTTGTGGCGATCGGGCAACTCGTTGAATATCCAGCCTAGAAAACTGAAAGTAATCGAGACAATTAGCACCCATCGTGCACGAAAGGTTACGGGAATGATGAAAAAGATCAACAGGGTGATTCCCCGTTCTAACTGCTTTGCTAGTGCGACAAGCATCAGTGCGCAGACTCCGCCAGAGATACCTCCAAGAGAAAAGGTGGGCTCTGGATTACCCATGCCAGTTAGTCTCCAGATTAGAGCGCCGGTTAGAATCCCCCCGATTAAGGTAATCCAATAAATCGATTTACCTTCGGACTCTTCAACGTCTTTGCCCAGCCACCAAAGTGCGAGTCCATTGCCGATGATGTGCCAAAACTGTACGTGAATAAAACCATAGGTCAGCCATTGCCAGAAGCGGGGGTTGGACTCATCCAGCCTCATCCAGCCTAGCCATTGGCTGTGGGTGGCAGCTTCGACTAAGCTGACAAAAAAGACAAAGAAAAGAACGGCGAGAGTGCAGTGCGTGCTTGAAGGCCAGCCACTTGAAGGTGGGCGACTCTGCATGTAGGCACGACTGCCAATGCCCATTGGTTTCGTGGGTTAAAGTTTTTTCACAATCGCATCCGCTAGACCGTACTCGATTGCCTCTTCAGCGGTGAGATAAAAATCTCGATCGGTATCATTCACAATCTTCTCTAGTTTTTGTCCCGAGGCTTTAGCGAGAATTTCATTCAGCTCAGCACGGAGGCGTTCCATTTCTAGGGCTTGGATGTGAATATCGACTGCAGGTGCTTGGATGCGCCCCATGATGAGTGGCTGGTGAATCATCACGCGAGCGTGAGGGAAGACCAGACGGTTCCCCTTTTGTTTGGGGGCTTGCAGTAGAATAGAACCCATGGAGGCGGCCATGCCAGTGACGACTACTTTGACGGGCGAACTGATGAGGCGAATGGTATCGTAGACCGCCATGCCTGCGGTAATGGATCCGCCAGGGGTATTGATATAAAAATGAATTTCTTTTCCAGGGTCGCTGCTTTCGAGGTAGAGCAATTTTTCCACGATATCTTTAGCGGAAGCATCGTCGACGGCACCCCAAAGAAAGATTTTCCGTTGTTCGAGGAATTTCTTTTGGATGAGAAGTCCGCTGGGAGAGGGTTCTTTAGCAACCTCAGGGGTTTGTTCTTCTTCGTCGTCGTTCGCCATGGGAAAGATGAACATGAGGAAAAAGAGGGTGGAAGCAAGCGTGTCGATGAACCTTTGTGCATAAATCGATGGGCTGATTCTTGCTCTAGGGTGGTGATTTAGCCTAGTTTAGGTGGGTGCTCTCCCTTTCTATTCGCGACCTTCATTGCTGGCATGGTACGAACAGTGTTCTGAATGGGTTAGACCTTCAAGTGGAGCCCAACTCACTCTGCTGTATTGTTGGGCCCTCGGGTGCTGGTAAGACGACGTTGTTAAAGATTATCGCTGATCAATGTGATGCGAGTCGTGGCTCTGTTGAATGGGGAGGTCGCGACATTAAATCCTTAGGACCCAAAGAGCGAGCCACGGCGATGGTTTATCAAAATTACGCTCTATTCCCTCATTTGACGGTTTGGGAAAATGTTACTTTTGGACTCGAGGACGAGGGCCTTTCGGCGGTGGCCTTAAAGCAAAGAGCTCTGGACGCACTCAAAATGGTGGATGCACGAGAGTGGGCACAAAAACGTCCGCAGGAACTTTCAGGCGGTCAACAACAGCGTGTCGCATTGGCTAGAGCATTAGCTCAGCAACCCAAACTTCTTTTATTGGATGAGCCGTTGAGTAACTTAGATGCGGTGGCTCGAGTGGAGCTTCGTCAACGTTTACAGCGCTTGGTGCGCGAGCAAAACCTCACTATCTTATGTGTTCTGCATGATCAAAAAGATGCTTTGGCCATAGCTGATACGATTGGTGTTATGCAGGCAGGGAAAATAATCCAAGCAGGTCGGCCTTTGGATGTTTACCGGCGTCCGTTGAACTCGTGGTTAGCTACTTTTTTAGGTTCAGCCAATTTGTTTAAAGGGAAAATTTTGCGCACTGGGGCAGGTGAGTTTATGGCCAGCACGGCTATCGGTGAAGTGAGGGGGGCTTTAGCCACGCCTGCGCAAGAGCCGGTTGAGGGTTCCGAAATAACAATCTGTATACGCCCAGAATGTTTACGGTTGGATAGTCTGCCACCTGAAGAAAATGCCTTTTCTGGTAAGATTATTGATAGTGTTTTTCAGGGAGATTTCTCTCTGCATCAGTTTAAAACGGACTCAGGCGTAATCTTAAAAACCGCTGAGATAAACCCTCGTCAATCAGTAGGGTCGAAGGCCTTGGTTTATGCGTGGGCTGAGCCTGAAGATGTGGTGGGTTTGTTGGATTAGTGCACGCAAAAGATTAACTCGCCTCCTTGGCTGTTTTGGTTCCCTTCAAGAGTCTTGAGTTTAATCGATTCCATTCGTCGGGAGCTCGGGCCCACCCTTCGGTTGGCTTTACCCATTATGCTGGGAATGTTGGGCTATGGTTTGATGTTCGTTATCGATGTCACCATGGCGGGACATCTCGGAGAAACAGCTTTAGCCGCTTCGGCTCTCGCCGCTAATTTAAATTATATTCCTTACGTTTTTGGGATTGGTTTGGTGGGAGCCGTTTCGGTTTATCAAGCTCAAGATAATGGAGCTGGCGTCGAGGAATCGGCTCCAGCTATTCTTCGACACGGAATGGTATTGGCGACAGCCTTCGGTCTCGTTGCTGCGGGTGTTACTCATGCTTTGGCTCCCTTTTTAAAAAATTTGGGATCTTCTCCAGAAGTCGCCGCCGAGGCTTATGATTTTTTTGTGATTATGGCTTGGGCAATGGTACCGGGATTAATGTTCCATGCCCTGCGTGGGCATCGCGATAGTCAGCATCAGCCTTGGATTTCGTTATTATGGTTAGCGGTAGGTTTGCTGGTTAATATTTTTCTTAATTGGCTTTGGATGTATGGTAACTGGGGATTTCCGCGCATGGGATTAGCGGGAGCTGGATGGGCAACTCTCGTATCTCGTTTGGTTATGTTGATTGGTCTATGGTTTACTCCTGGTCGCGGAGCAGTGAACTGGTTGGATGGCTTACAGCGCAAAGTCTTTGCTCGGCTTTTGCATACGGGTTTACCGGCGGGTTTTCATAGTCTTAGCGAAGTCGGAATTTTTGCAGTGGTTCCTGTTTTTGCAGGCTGGATTTCTTCCACGGCTCAAGCGGCCCATCAGGTGGCAATTAGTACGGCATCGGCTGCCTTTATGTTGCCCTTAGGCTTGGGAATTGCTGCGGGTATTCGTATTGGTGAAGCCTACGGCGCAAAAGATCGTGTTCGTGTGCGTGCGGTGGGCTGGGGGGCTCTCATTTTAGGTGGATTGATGATGTCTTTCTACGGATTGATGATGATTTTGCTGAGGCCTTTTTTGTTAGAAATGTACGGTGTGGCAGGTACGGAGACGGCTTTCTTAGCTTCAACTCTACTAATCTTTGCAGCCCTTTGGGCGCCTTTCGATGGCGTTCAGGTTGTTGTCGCTTATCTATTGCGTTCGATTGATTGTGCTACCTGGGCGTCGAGTAGCGTCTTCATTGTTTATTGGCTCATTACTTTACCTTTGGCTCTTTTCTTAGCCTTTCCTCTGCACCTTGGTGCCGTCGGCATTTGGATTGCTCTCGCTACTGGACTAATGTTGGTGGCGTTGGTGATGACTTGGAAGTTTTGGCAAGCGACACGTTAGTTTCGGTTCACGCTTCCGTATTCTTTTCGACGCACAATTTTCACATTCGCAGGCTTTGTCTTTTGCGAGGCAAAGGCATGCTGAGTGACGCACCCCCATGCACCATCGAAATACTATGCTCTCATTAAGAGAGACAGAAGATCCCGAGTACAGCTTGAGCGAATCAGTTGAACTCGATAAAGTCTCGTTCTCCGTTGACCGTCTCCAACTATTATTAGCCGAACTCGATTCTCTGCGTGTGGCTCGTGCGGATGATCAACTGATGTTCCAGTGTGTTTGCGATTATGTCGTACACGATCCGATTTACGCTGATTCCACTCGAGCTTGGTTTTGTTATCAACGGCACCGGGTCGATTTATCTTAAACGCCCATAAAAAAGGCCGATAAGAATCGGCCTTTTTTAGCGATGTTGATGTAGGTTAGAGTGAGCAGCTCGTAGAGGTTGTTGGAACAATCTCTACGCGACGATGCTCAGCATCCCATTTTACCAAACCGTCTGCTTTTGCAAAAAGAGTATGGTCACGGCCCATACCAACATTGCGACCTGCACGCATCTGTGTGCCACGCTGACGAATCAGGATGGATCCAGCCGTGGCAAACTCGCCACTGTAAAGTTTAACGCCGAGACGTTTGGAATTGGAATCGCGGCCGTTGCTTGAAGTGCCGCCACCTTTCTTGGTTGCCATGGTTGTATCGGATGAAGGGGGTTAAGCAGAAATTTTTTCTACTTTGATAACAGAGAGTTCTTGGCGGTGGCCACGACGACGGTAGTAGCCCTTACGACGACGGTGTTTGAAGATGTCGATTTTTTCTCCGCGCTTATTTTCAAGAATTTTAGCGGTCACTTTAGCGCCCGCAACGTGAGGAGTGCCAATCTTGGCATTTGCACCTTCGCCTACGAGAAGGACTTCGTTAAAGGTAAGTGTGTCTCCCTCGCTTTTGCCAGGGTACTGGTTCACGATAAGAATGTCGCCTTCCTTTACGGTGAATTGGCGACCTGATGTAGTAAATGTGGCCTTCATGGCTGTCGGAAGGTCGGAGCAAATGAACTCAACCGCCCTTGGCAAGGGGAATTTCATAGGTTCTTATGGCTTGGTCTGAATGTAGTCCAATCCGTTAGAAATCGTAAAAAACAGCCAATTTCTTGTTTTATGGCTCTCTTTGGGAATTATGGCTTCACTGTTGGCCGACAAAGGGCAATTTTTTATGGGTGACCTCACCTTCTTTGCCCGAGCCCAACCCCCATTCTGACGCCAGTCTTTCCCAGGAGTTGACCCGCAATTTGCTGAAAGGCCCTTCGGTCTCACCCAGTGCCTATGTGCACCCACGAGCGGTGGTAATCGGTAATGTTACTCTTGGACCTAAATCAAGCGTATGGCCATGTGCTGTTTTACGAGGCGACATCGCCCCAATCCAGATTGGTGAAGGGACGAACATTCAAGACGGGGCTGTTGTGCATGTCGCAGATCGCTTACCAGCTATCGTGGGCTCGTTCGTTACGGTTGGTCACTTGGCCATGATTCATGCCTGTACGATTGGCGACTCAACCCTCATTGGAATGCATGCAACGATTTTAGATGGAGCAGTCATTGGCAAAAATTGTATCATCGGTGCGGGTGCCTTAGTCACAAAAGGTACGCAAATTCCCGATGGCTCTCTCGTGCTAGGCTCTCCCGCCAAGATTGTTCGCACTCTTAGCACGGAGGAGCAAAATGATATACCCAGTTGGGCCGAGAAATATATCAAAGTAGCGACTCACTACCGACGTTTTGATTGAGCAAATTTTTGACCAACCAAAGTGAAGAAGTGCGCTCTGCTGAGGTTTGGCGTCGGCAAAAGGCTGAACATGAAGCAAGGGCTGACGACTTGGTGGCTTTGCGGAAAAAGCGTGCCGCACTAGGCGAGAGTGATCCCGTTGAAGATTTTCTTTATACTTATTATCCATTTCGCTTCAGTGCTCTTCGACGTTGGACGCCCGGTGTGGGCGTGGCGTTAATGGATGCCGAGGACTTATGTCGCGATGCTCATTTTGCTTTAGGTAAAGATGGTCGGGTTAGGTTGATTTCGCCACCAGAGTCTCAACGGCGTCGGCTCTTTTTTGCTCGTGATCTTTGTCGTGCGGTTGCTCAGCGCCCAGCGTTTTTAGGGTGTTTTGGATTGCATGAATGGGCGATGGTTTACGCCGAAGCGTCACAACGTCGTCACGCACGCTGGCCTCTGCGTTTAGGTGCAGAGGGGACCGATGCGGTGGTGCGTTCATTGCCACTGCGATGCACGCATTATGATGCATTCCGCTTTTTTACAGCCTCAGCTAAACCTCTTAATCGTGGCACGCCTGACTTAGCAGGAAGACTGATGAATGAGCAGCCTGGCTGCGTTCACGTGACGATGGATCTCTATAAGTGGACAATGAAATCTCTTCCTTGGGTGCCGTCGGATTTGGCAGCAGACACCTTAGCCTTGGCCTATGAAGCACGCACGATTGATATGCGGGCCTCCCCTTATGACTTCTCTGTTTTAGGTCTTAAGCCCATCTGTATTGAAACAGTGGAAGGACGGACAGAGTATGAACAGGCTCAACGCTTACTAGCCCAAAAAGCCGAGCCCTTGCGAGCTCGGCTAATCGCCGCTCTCGATTTAGTGCTTAACTAAAAACCTTAATTCCCGCCTCGCGCATTTCATTGAGGCGCTTTTTAAGGGTCGAGCGATTGATGCCAAGGATTGCGGCCGATCTTAATTGATTCCCGCGGGTTTCTTCCATGGCACGGCGAATGAGTTCAAATTCAATGACACTCAAAATATTCTTTCCGTCATTTTGACGATTATGCTGATAAATTGAATCATAAGCCGAACTTATCGTGGGTACCGAAGTGGTCGGACTGCTCGTCGAGGTGGCAGAAGAATGTGGGACATCAAGAGAGGCAATTTTTTCAACACTCGAGGCGACAGGTCTACGAGGATGTAGAACCTCTTGTGGTAGATCTTTTGCCAGAATCGTTTCACCTTTGGCTAATACGTTGGCACGTTGAACGACATTTTCTAATTCGCGAACGTTGCCAGGCCAATCGTAAGAGATTAACTTATCGAGAGCCTCATTTGATAAACGTTTGGGTTTTATTTTACGTGCAGCTGCTTGACGTTGTAGCATGTAATCGACCAACAAGGGGATATCGTCTTTGCGACTGCGTAAAGCGGGTAGGCGAATGCGGAAGACGTTTAAGCGATAGAAAAGGTCCTCGCGAAATTGACGTGCAGCAACCATCGCCTCTAGGTCTTTATTGGTAGCGGCAATGAGACGTACGCTAACTTTTAGAGTGGTCGTTCCACCCACGCGTTGAATTTCGCCATCTTGAATGGCCCGTAAAACCTTGGTTTGCGTGGGAAGTGACATATCTCCGATTTCATCGAGGAAGATTGTGCCTCCATCGCAAAGTTCAAATTTGCCGGGCTTTTGATTAGCGGCTCCCGTGAAAGCACCTTTTTCGTGTCCAAAAAGTTCAGACTCGATGAGATTCTCAGGAATCGCTGCACAGTTGACGGCGATAAATGGACCTTTGGCACGGAGAGAGTGTTGAGCGATGCAACGAGCGACGAGTTCTTTGCCTGTTCCACTTTCGCCAGTGATGAGAACGGTGGCATCACTCGCCGCGACTTGTCCAATCGACTTTAACACTTCCTGCATTGGTTCAGAATTGCCGACGATACCTTCTTTGTAGTCGGCTGGGTTTACTAGAGCACGAGTTGATTTTCCAGCTGCAGCCAAATCCAGTCGAGCGCCAAGGGCACGATCAACCAAGGCAATCAACTTTGCTTGGTCGAATGGTTTCATGACATAGTCATAGGCACCGAACTTCATCGCCTCGATGGCGGTTTGGGTGGTTCCGAAGGCTGTCATCAAAATGACCATGGCTTGAGGCTGTGCACCACGTAACATCTGGAGCGTTTCAATCCCCGTCATTCCCCCCATACGATTATCCAAGAGAATGACATCGGGTTGCTCGCGTTTTGCTAAGGCAACGCCACTCTCGCCACTTTCGGCTTCAATCACTTGGTGTCCTTGTCCCGATAGGGCACGGCGAAGGGAGTAGCGTAAATCCTTGTCGTCATCAATGATGAGCACCTTGGCGGTATTGACAGAAGCATTCATGAGTAAAAGTAGGCAGTTATCATGCCATTTGGAGCTGACCCTTATTTTTACCTCAATAAACGGCATAATCAAACGCCGTTTGCTTATTTTTAAGCACAAAAAGAGGCTAAAAGGGACGTTTACACCCTTTTTAAGCCGATTTAGGAGTAATCCATGTTTTCTTGGCTCAAGTCCTTCATCAAGGGTTTGGTTTTGCTCCTCATTGTCTTTTTTGTGGGCTCCAATTTATGGGTTTGGTCGGCGGGATGGAATCGAACCTATACAGACGCCAATCAAATTACGCCTGGTTCGGTGATGGTGCTTCTCGGTGCCCGCGAGTTTATTGAGAATACAAAAATCCCCACGGGCTCTTACCAGCCACGTATCGATGCAGCGGTAAAACTTTGTAAATCAGGTCGAATTAAAGTCGCCGTACTTTCGGGCTTTGATGATCAATCGTGGAATATGGCTCGGCAGTTAAGAGCGGCGGGAGTCAAATGCACTTTGGTCATGGATCCTTATGGATGGCGCACGATAGATTCTGTTCATCGTGCTGCCGCCTATTATCCTAATCAGACGATTGTTTTTGTTTCTCAAGAGTGGCATTGCGATCGAGCTTTATGGATAGCGGATCGTATCGATTTACGTGCCTGTGCTTTTACGGCTGACTTTGGCGAAGGATGGAGACCCATTTCTTATTTTTTGCGCGATTGTTTAGCAAAACCAAAAGCCGTTATCGATTGGATTATGGGGAGTAAGTTAACCACGAATGCAGCAACGAACGAAGGTAATGTCGTATTTAAATAGTAGCTTGGCATTCATGCCTCCCATCCGAGCGACGGCATAATCTGCCTTTGATTTCTAGATAAGTTAACGCTCCTGCCGCTTCGTGTAGACTGCACTTTGCCACGGCAGAAAGTGATTCGGCATCATGAATCGTTCCGCCGCGGAAATAATGGAGCCAGCGTTTTTCATCTGGTGTCATCGTTTCCAGAGGCAGAGAAAGTTGACCTCGCGTTTCACCTAGTTCGGCAAGGATGTCATCGACCGATGAAACAAGCGTGGCTCCATCTCGAATCAGCGCATGACAACCGCGGCTTGTCGCATTATCCACTCGTCCTGGAAAAGCACACAGGGTTTTACCAAGATCGCCAGCGAAGCGGGCGGTAATCATACTACCGCCATCAACATCGGTTTCAACAACGACAACAGCTTGCACTAAAGCAGCAACGAGACGATTTCTTTGCGGGAAACTTTGGCGGTCGGCAGGGCGTCCTAAAGGAAACTCGGAAAGCAAACAGCCCTGTGAAGCAATTTGTCGGCGCAGTTTAATCGCTTCGGGTGGATAAGTTAAATTTAAACCATGTCCAAGTATGGCCGCCGTTCTGCCTCCTGCTTTGAGGGCACCTTCATGAGCAGCCACATCGATGCCACGAGCCATTCCGCTGATAATCCACCAACCGGCTTTAGCCAAATCGTGCGATACTTGATGCGCTAAATGGGCTCCATAGGGACTGCAGTGGCGTGAGCCGATAATCGCTACTGATTTTGCCTGGGGAATTTCGGAGCCTTCAGCATATAAGACCAAAGGCGGGTCCCAGAGCTGCGAGAGCGGTTGGGGCCACTTCGCCTGTTCAGGGTAAAGGATTTCATAGCCTGCTTTCTCCACCTCCGCTAACTCTTTTACCCAATCAAAATTTTTTGCTTCGAGAGACTGAACCATCGGTTCGGTAATCCCTTTAATTTTTCGCCAAGCGCTGGGTCCCGCTTGCAGGGCTTGCCACAAATCGTTGTCAAAAGCCTCTTGCAGTCGACGAACCGTGACTGGCCCAACGTGACTCAATCCATTGAGAAGTAAACGTAAGCATCGTGTGTCGCGGGGTAGATTTTGCACCGAGCCTATCTCGAAGAGATTAGACTTTTTTCAATACCGAGGGTAACCCAGAGAGTAACTGAGTGGTTCTTACTGCTTCCTCACCCCATTTTTTCCTCAAATCATCAGCGGCAAATGCATGCCAAGTGACAGCCAGTTCAACAGCATTGAAAGCGAGAAGGCCTAAAGATTTTCGGCGGGCGAGGAGGGATCCTACCATTCCGGCAAGTATATCACCCGATCCGCCTCGAGCCAGAATGGGCCCGCCCCACGGAATGTAAACGACTCTGGTTCCATCCGTGATGGCCGTGAGGGGTCCCTTCAGCACAACGATAGCATTCCATTTCTTAGCGTACTTTTTTCCTGTCGCAATCGATAGAGACTGCCTGCTTAATCTTTTGAATTCTCCCGCATGAGGAAGAAGAACCAAATTTTTGGCGTGAGAAACTTTTCTTATTACCTCGGGTCGTAAAGCATCGGCATCCAGCACTAAATCGCCACGGAAAGATTTAACGGCTTTTTGGATAAACGGAACAGCGCTTTTGCTCATCCCTGAACCGATTAAAAGTACCTCATTTTGTGGCAGAAGTTTTTTTATAAGCGGAAGGTTTTTTACGGCAATACTGCCATCCTTCGAGGTTGCGAATCCGCGCCACATGGCCTCTGGGTAAACTACGACCGCCTTGGCTTTGATACTTTGTGGCAAACAGGTGGTGACTAAAGCAGTTCCCGCTTGAAGTGCCGCCGCTGTATTCATCATCACCGCTCCAGATAGATTTTCCGATCCGCCAATGATGAGGAGTTTGCCTTGTAATCGCTTATCCGTGCGAGCTGGACGTGGTTGATTGAGAACCGAAAGAAGGGTTGCGGTGGTACAGGATTCGTTTGATTCAGGAAAAGGTAGTCCGATATCTATCACGCGTAATCTGCCAACAAATCGTTGGGCAAGCGGGGAAAGCAGTGGACGTTTTAAGCAACCAATCGATATCGTTAGGTCAGCCCGAAAGGCGGGACCAGTTGAGTCATCGCCGATACCACTCGGTAAATCGACTGCAATGCGTAGTCCTTTCAAGCTGTGACTAAACTCGACGAGGCGAGCCATCTTATCAGATAAAGGCGCTTGAAAGCCTTGACCGAGTAACCCATCGAAAATCAGACAGAATTTTTCTTTCTTTAGAGAGGTGAGCCGATTTTGAGGTACAACGGTTACCGTTTTTTGGCAAAGTTTCCATGCCTTGTAAGGTAGACCATTTCGTGGAATCCCGTCAGAAAAAATGACTTCAATGGAGGTTGAATTTTGACAGCAATTTTTCGCAGCAAGCAAGGCATCAGCACCATTCTTTCCCTTTCCTGCTAAAACCAAAATTTTTTGCGGACGACGGTTTAGAAAAGTTAAAGCCTCTTGGGCGATTCCTTGGGCTGCTCTCTGCATGAGTTGCCAAGAAACATTCGTTCTTCCCTGGATAAAACGTGTTTCTTCTGCGGCTGCCTCGGCGCAGGTAAGAACAGGGAGATGCATGGAATATTCCATTTTAGCGAACAACGACAGCGAAGGCTTCCGCGAGATTTTCGGTGTGCGTTAGTGAGATAAGGATTTTTTTTGCACCTTTTTGCTCTAAAAGCTTTTGTGCGAGTTGATCGAGTTCAAGAAAAGGCTCACCTTCTGGGCCTGCTAATACACTAACACTTTTTAAGCCAAATTTCTCATTAAAGCCAGTACCGAGGGCTTTGCTTACCGCTTCTTTGGCGGCAAACCTTGCCGCCAAAGAAGGGTAGGGATTGGCCTTGGCCAGACAGAGTTCTTGTTCGGCAGGCGTGAAAATTTTATCTAGGAAAAGTTTACCATGTTTTTGATGAGCGGTTCGAATGCGATCAATCTCTGTCAGATCAACCCCCACGCCTAAGACATTTCCGCCTTCAAGTTTCATCGGGTCTGATTCAGGTTTGCTTTCATCTCGCTTACAGCCTGGCGTGCTCCCACGAGTAAAGCACGGGCGACGATGGTATGACCGATATTTAATTCGTGAAGATGGGGGAGTGTGATAATTTTTTTGATATTATCATAGTTAATTCCGTGACCAGCGTTCACGATTAATCCGAGCTGATTAGCTTTTTCACATCCGTTTCTGAGTCGTTCAAACTCTTTATCTGCCTCAGGAGTTTTCCAAGCATTAGCAAAAGCTCCAGTATGAAGCTCAACCACTGGCGCGCTCGTCGAATGGGCTGCCTCAATTTGTTTAGTATTAGCTTCGATAAAGAGTGATACCTCGCATCCAGCTTGCTTGAGTGAGTTTACCGTTTCCTCAACCCGGCGAAAATGCTTAACAACATCTAAACCCCCTTCAGTTGTAATTTCTTCCCTCGATTCAGGGACTAAACAAACGGCAGCAGGTTTTAGTTTATGAGCGAAAGCCACCATTTCGGCGGTACAAGCCATTTCTAAATTTAAACGCACGCCTGCAAGTTTAGCGATGGCATAGACATCCTCCTCTTGGATATGGCGACGATCTTCGCGGAGATGGATGGTGATGCCATCGGCACCACCAGCTAGTGCTTCTTGAGCGAAGGTCAGAGGGCTTGGTTCGGCGTGAATCGATTCATGATTTCCGCGATAGCGAGCTTGTCGCAGAGTCGCTGCGTGGTCGATGTTAACTCCAAGTAGGATCCGTTCCGCTCGGCTCATTTCAAACCTTCAATGCTTTTGGTGAGTTTAGCAATTTCAACTTCAATGTTTTTACTTCGGAGGGTGTCTTTGCATTGTATAAAGTATTCATTGATAAACTTAAGCGTTTCGAGGACCGCACGCTGTCGGAATAAATCACCCGAAGTGCCAATGCGACGTTTATAGAGGCGATCGATTTCCCCCAAAAACTGGGCCACGGCTTTGGGGTCGTTTTTAACGGTGTCGTAGTATTGACTAAGAATTTTCTTAAAGGTTGGGAGGTTGTCGACAATCTCGTCCAGTGCATCGCGGTAAAGTGCATGAATGCGCTCCATGTTTTCTTTGGGATTTTTCTGTAAAACCGCTGCATTACGCGCGACGGCTTTTTCAATCATATCGTAGCGTGTACGATCGTAGGCGCCTTTACGTTTTTTATCGGCGATAAGACGATTGTAGGCCCGCTTACAAGTCATGAAAATTTCCTCATTGTTCATACTGGGGAAGAGATACTTTTCTTCCATTTCATCTGCCAAGTCCCGCATATCTGGCCATTCGTCAAAGGCTCGTCGCATTTCAGTGACGAAGGCTTTCCACTCTTCCGGTTTGGTTTCTGTCTTGGTGGCTTCCAGTCGCTCGGCATAAGCACGCCAAGCTTCGAGGTGTCGATTAGCAGCCTGTATGGATAGCCAAAGAGTTTCTTTCTCAGCTTTGAGATTCTGATTTTGTTTATAGACGTTAGCCGTGATGAGTAATTGCTGACTCTTTTTAAAGCGATCCGAGGTCCGTTGTGCATCGCCTAGGATTTCAACTTCAAACTCACCGATGGTCTTATTCGTTTGGGGGTTTCTGACGCTTCCGCATGCGTACCCATCATTGTAGCGTCCAGCATTCATGTTCCAACTTCGGTCTTTGCGCATGTAAGCAAACCAAAGGTGCCCCCCGCGATTGCCTTCGCCAGTGACGGTGGTTGCAGGAATGCCAAAAGCATTAGCGGTTGATGTGGCGAAGTGACCTTGTTGAACACAGATTCCGCCGATTTCTAAAATTTCTTTGAGAGTGCTTTCGACGGGAGGAGGCAAATGAGTTTTTTCTTTGGTCACAAAATCCATGCGGTATTTAATCATGGAATAAGCCGGAGCCCAGTCGGCCAAGTTGCGTAAGTTATTCTGGCTTTGCGCCCAACGAAGTTCCTCATCGGGAACGGCACTGGCGATAACCCAAATGAGCTCATAGGGCTGTAGGGTTTTGATGTCGGTGAGCAGTTTATTCCCTTCGGCAAGTTCACGGAATAAACGGTAACGATTGAGGACCGAGATTTCAAAAGGCTTGTTGGTGCCGATATGGAGATAGAGTGGTGGCACATCAAAAACAAGGGCACAGGCAATTTGCAGGTTAAAATACTTACCTTTCAGTTCCTTGCTGTCGTCTGCCCATAGACTGGCCCAAACTTCTAAAGCCTCCCGCGTTTTATCTTCAGGTTTTAAATTAAGGGCAAAGTTTGCCATCCATTCCGAGTTCTTGAGCAACTCGCTGAGAAAAGGATTATAAGTTTTTTTGTAACTAAGTCGTCGAAGTTCATCGGGTGTTACTCGACGAATAAAATAAGTTTGGGTGAGGGCGGTCGCTAAAATGGGATTAGCCCAAATTTTTTGGTATCGCTGTAGGCCATTGGTGGCAAAAGTTTCGTTCAGCAGGGGCAAGAGTTCTTTCTCAAGTTGCTCTACTTGCTTTTCCCATTGGCCATTTTCTAAGCACTGCTGGGTTTCGCCGATCAGTTGATTGATTTTTTTGATTTCAGGGCGTCCTTCTTCGCTGTTATTGGCTGATAAGTTTTGCGCAAAAAGTGAGAGAGGTGATGCCAATGAAAAAATCAATAAACAGATTACCCGCAGTGTTTGAGGGATTGTTGAGCGAAGACTGGTGTATTTCTCACTCATGAAGAACAACCACCTCACCCTAGGCACGGAGTGAGAGGGGTCAAAGAGAACCTTGATGCCAAAGTTATTTTTTAACTTTAGCAGGGCTTATTTTGGCTTTTTGAGGGTTTTTCTTTTTTACTTTTAAAACACTAGCCAAACTTGGGGCGGTTGGGGTCGAGGCATTCGCTGCCAAAGACTCGGGATCTCCAGCGAACAAAAGTCGGCCTCCTTCTTTACCTCCCTCTGGTCCTATCTCCACAATCCAATCAGCTTCGGCGAGAATATCGGGGTGATGCTCAATGACGATAACCGTATGACCTTGGTCAACCAGGGCGTGAAGCAATTCGATAAGTCGACGGCAATCCGATTGGTGTAAACCAATGGTCGGTTCTTCGAGAATGTAGAGGTTGGGCTTAACTTTTCCTTTATGGCGTTCGCGAAAAGTGGGGAGTCCTTGGGCGAGTTCACTAACTAATTTTAAGCGCTGTGCTTCTCCTCCAGAAAGGGTGGGACTACTTTGTCCCAGGGTGAGATAGCCTAATCCTGTCTGTGTCATTAACCGACAAAGATCGTGAAGTTTTGCATCAAACGAAAAGAAAGAAGCTCCCTCCTCGAAACTCATTTTTAAAAGGTCAGCAGCCGATTTGCCATGCCATTGAATCGTGCGGGCTGCTGCACCATAGCGCGATTGCTGGCACTCTTCACAAGGAACATAAGTGTCAGGTAAGAAGTTCATCTCGAGCTTAATTCTGCCAGCGCCTGAGCAAGCTTCACACCGACCACCTGAAGTGTTGAAGGAGAAGAAACCAGCGCCATGCCCGCGCATAATGGCGTCGGGCAAGGAGGCTAATCGCTCTCGGATTAAATCCCAAGCTCCAATGTAAGTGGCAGGAGTTGAGCGAGGGGTTTTCCCAATCGGCTCTTGATCGACGAGAATAATTTGGCGAAACGATTTTAATCCACTTAGACTCGTAAGAGCATTGGATTCTGATGCGGGCAGGCAGTGCTTTATCTCTTTACTGGTTACGCTATCTCTTTTGTGGGCGATGCCATACTTTGCAACAGGGGCTAGTAAATCGGTAATCAGCGTGCTTTTACCTGCGCCTGAAACGCCGCAGACCACAGAAAGTCTACCCGTGGGGAAAGAGACATCGAAACCTTTTAAATTTCGCAAACGAGCGTTTTTGATTTTTATCCATTCGGCGGGAGCGCCTGAGCCTTTGATTGTTCGACGATGGCCTCGAAGTGGGTGAGGAATAGAAGACTTGAGGGATTGCCCAGTGATGGACTGAGAAAAGGATTCTATTTCCTTTGCGGTGCCCTGGGCAATGATTTTGCCACCGTGAATACCTGCGCCAGGACCGACATCAATGATTTGATCCGCGGCTCGCATGGTGTCTTCATCGTGTTCTACAACCAAAACCGTGTTGCCACGATTTTTTAAGTTATGGAGTGATTGAATGAGACGATCGTTGTCGCGAGGGTGAAGACCAATACTTGGCTCATCTAAAACATAAAGAGCACCCGAGAGAGTTGATCCGCATTGTGCAGAAAGTCGGATACGTTGCGATTCTCCTCCCGAAAGAGTGTCTGCACTGCGATTGAGTGCGAGATAGCCGAGGCCAACCGATTCCAGAAATTTTAAGCGGGCAGAAATTTCTGGTAGAAGTGCTTGGGCAATGGCTTTTTCCCTTGGTCCGACAGAGAGTCGACCGAGAAAATGAAGCACCTCATTGGGCTGGTATTTTAATAAATCAGGCAGGGATCGTTTTTGACCTTGGGTTGTGGAAAGTTTCACAGATCGGCCTAGTTGATTGAGGCGATCGCCTTGGCAGCTAGGACAGACCTCATCCGTCATGCGGTCGGCTAAAGCATTTTCATTTAATGTTTCTTCTTCGTCGGAAGAAAAACTTTCAACTTTCAATCCGTGCCCTCGGCAATCAGGGCACCAGCCACGCGGTGAATTCCAGGAAAGGTGTTTCGGGTCCACCTCAGGGTAAGATTCGCCCGTAGCAGGATCACTGCGAGAGGTTGAAAGATAGGCCAGCGTTTTTCCTGATTCGGTTATCAAAACACAGGCACCTTTGCCGATGGCTAAAATTTCTTTCAGTAATGAACGCAGGGCTTTTTCGCCTGTTACAATAGTGCCATCGGGTTTGAGAATGCTTTCATCACTTTGCATCGTGCCGAATACCGCATCAACATCATGCTCTCGATAGCGATCCAAGCCAGGAAAGTCTGCGACAGGAGTCAAAACTCCGTCGCATCGCAATAAACTCAAGCCATGACTTTCTGCCCATTCGGCGCAGGGACGATGATGACCTTTGCGTGCTCTAATGAGGGGTGCAGCGAGAGCTATTTTTCCGCGGGGATGACGATCTCGGTGTTTCTTGATTAGTCGCACCAGAGCATCTTCGGTAAGTTCTTCAAGGGGTTCTCCCGTTATTGGACTGTGAAGAATGCCAGCCCGAGCGTAGAGGACTCGAAGGTACTGAGCGATTTCGGTCACGGTAGCGACTGTCGATTTATTGGATCCACGGGTCAGCCGTTGTTCAATCGCCACCGTTGGAGGTAGGCCTGAAAGGTTGTCGATGGCTGGTTTAGGGAGTTGCTCGACAAATTGTCGTGCGTAAGCTGAGACGCATTCTAAAAAGCGTCGTTGGCCTTCTGCAAAAAGAATATCGAAAGCGAGGGTTGATTTACCTGAACCCGACACTCCCGTCAGTACCGTGAGCGATCCATGTTTTATTTCTAAGGAAACATTTTTTAAATTATGTTCACGGGCTCCTTGGAGCAGAATCGAGGTAGGTCGTTTGCTGGTATGGTTTTGTGGAGATGACTGAAATTCCACATCGCGCGATTGGAGAAACTTTCCCGTTGGGGTGTTTTTTTGAGTAATTTGAGCGGGCGTGCCTTCGGCGATGATTTGCCCTCCCTTGGGTCCAGCTTCTGGTCCCATTTCAATCAGCCAGTCGCACGCATTGAGTACGTCCAGATGGTGTTCCACAACAATGAGAGAATGCCCTGACTCTGTTAAACGCTGTAAAAGTTTTACGAGGCGGAAGACATCATCACGATGGAGGCCTGTGGTTGGCTCATCGAGTAAAAGCAGAGCACCCGACTGATGGGAATCGAGTCGAGATAAGTAACGCACTAATTTTAGACGCTGCGCTTCGCCCCCAGAAAGGGTGGTTAAGGGTTGTCCGAGGGAGAGATAGCCTAATCCCACTTCTTCGAGAACGGATAATTGCCGACTGGCGGGCGTGCGTTCACCAAGAAACTTTCGCACTTCACTTACGGAAAGATGCAAAAGTTCATCCACACTTTTTCCTTCGAAGCGAAAGGCTAAGACCTCATCGCGAAAACGCTTACCTTGGCAAGAGGGGCAGGGCAGAGAGACATCGGAAACGAATTGCATTTCCACCGTCTCCCAGCCCGCTCCACCGCAGCGTTCACATCGGCCCTCTCCAGAATTGAAAGAGAAATGCGAAGGAGTTAATCCTGCAGCCTTCGCTGCCAGAGAATTTCCCAAAAGATTTCGAATCGCATCCCAAGCCCCCACATACAAAGCAGGATTGGAACGAGTGGTGCGAGAAACTGGGGATTGATCGATGAGGGTTATCTCGGTTGGCTCAGCGTCAAAGATTATTTTGCCGATGGGTTTAGCAGTAGCATCATCGGATTCGGCGTCGCGCTGTCCGATAACTTGATGAAGGAGAGTTGATTTGCCAGAACCCGATACTCCACAAAGTCCTACCAGTCTTCCTAGTGGAATTGAGCAGGAGAAGTTTTTAAGATTATTTAAATTTGCCTCCGTCAGTCGTAAGCGAGGGGTTTCGCCAGTTACCTTTCTTTGCTGAGTAGGCTGAGGTTTGAATTTTCCGTTTAGCCAAGCGCCCGTAATGGAGTCGGTTGATTCGTGAAGATCGGAAGGGCGGCCAGCGTAAATGAGTTGTCCGCCCTCGCTTCCTGGACGTGGTCCAATTTCGATTAACCAATCCGCTGCTTGCATCACGGACTCATCGTGTTCAACGACGACAACCGTATTACCTTGTTCGACGAGCCCCCGAAGAATGCCAATCATTTTGGCCAAGTCTCGTGGGTGCATGCCCACACTCGGTTCATCGAGCACAAAAATGGTATCGGCGAGTGAAGCTCCTAAACAAGAGGTTAAGTTAACACGCTGTACTTCCCCTCCAGACAGCGTTCGCGAGAGACGATCAAGGGTGAGATACCCTAATCCCACGGCTTCGAGATAGCCGAGTCGTGCAATCATGGCTTGCAGAGCATGATCCGCTGGATGCGAAGAATTTTGAGGTCGATGCGGGCGAAGTTTTTTTAGGAGTTGATCAACCGTGCAGGCATACAATTCCGGAAGAGTTGAGCCCTGCCACTTCCAACACAGTGACTCTTCGTTAAATCGTTTTCCTTGGCATTGCGGACATTCTTCGTAGGCGCGCCAACGCGATAAGAAGACCCGCACATGCATCTTATAGGTGCTTGACTCAAGCCAACGGAAGAAACCTCGGATTCCATACCACTTGGTCTCCCACTGACCAGTTTGGTAGGAGGGGTCTCCCTCTTCGAGAAATTTTCGGTGATGGGGTTTGAGTTTTGCCCAGGGGACGTCGAGTGGAATGCCTTCCTTGCGGCAAACACGGATTAAATCCTTTTGGCTTTCTCCATAAATGGCTCCTTGAAAGGGTGCAATGGCTCCGCCTGCTAAAGTCTGCTGCGGGTCGGGAATAATTTTTTTCCAATCTAAACCGATGACTCGTCCAAATCCTCGACAGGGTGGGCATGCACCGATGGGGGAATTAAATGAAAATAGAGCGGGAGAGGCTGAGCGAAATTTTCGACCTGTTACGGGAGACTCGAGGATTTCACTCATCCGAGCGATTTCTTGACCATCTTCTTTAACCAGTCGAAGGCGTCCGCCACCTAGGCGAAAAGCGGCTAGGGCAGCTTCATGAAATCGCGCAGCAGATTCTGGATTAATCAATACACGATCTTGGATGATGAGAATTTCCGAACAAGACTCCGGTATTTGATTGGAAGCTAAATCAACTCTGTTTCCTTGCGCAAAAGCTCGGGTGTATCCAGCGCGCAAGTATTCTTCAGTTACCTGTGTCCAACGAATTCCTTCTGGCTTTTGTAAAGCGAAAGTGATGACCACTGTTTGCTGTGCAAAATCTTTTAGAGCGGTTGACCAAGAAGTTTCGGGGCCTTGGGGTAAGATGGATTGCCCAGTTGCTGGATCGAATAATTGGGCGCGATGAGCGAACCAGACCTTAAACCAATCGCAGAGTTCCGTCATTGTGCCAACCGTCGAACGAGAAGTGCGGACACTATTGCCCTGTTTGATGGCGATGGAGGGGCGAATATTTTCGGCTGAGTCTAATGCAGGAGCTGGTAGAAGTTCTAGAAACTGGCGAACGTAGGGACTGAATGTTTCAACATATCGCCTCTGTCCTTCGGCGTGGAGTGTATCAAAAACGAGGGAGGATTTTCCTGCACCGCTTAACCCAGTAACGACAACGAGTTGGCCAATCGGAATATCCACATCAAATCCCTTAAGGTTGTTTTGGCGAACTCCGCGAAGTCGGATGGCGTTGGGGCGATTTTTTAACATCGGACTCTCCAACGGACACACATCCCTCTCATTGGCAAACTTAGGAAGCGGGTTCTGCTTCAATTATTCCCGAGGGTGTCGCAATGGCATGAACTTTTTTGTCATGTGCTTCATGGGGAATCGATGGCACGAGTTGAAAATTGTGGGCATAACCTAAGCAAAAAGCATCGCTTTTGATTTCCGCGAGCAAGCGGTCGTAAAACCCAGAGCCGTGACCCAGTCTATTTCCGTGTCGATCAAAAGCGATTCCAGGAACCAAAAAGAAATCAACCGTTAGAGGGCTCACTCTCGGTGCGGTTTCACTAGGTTCAAAAATACCCAAAGGTGACAGAGTCAGTTTACTTAAATCATCGACCACATGAAGGGAAGGTTGATGATTGGGGTTAACTCGGGGTAGCAGTAATTTTTTCCCAGACTGAAGTGTGGCAATCAGTAATGATTGAGTGGGGAGTTCTCCAGCAAAAGAAGCATAGAGACAAACGGTTTGGCTATTTTTCCAGGCAGGCAGGGAAAGAACCAGAGGCAAAATCTTTTTCGCTTCATTTTCCTGCTGATCTTTGGTTAGAGAGTCGCGACGATTTTTTAAAGCACTACGCAAATGGGCTTTGGCGTCGCACACATTCATATTTTTAAAAAACCCGATTTAAAGTTAGAGTCAATAAGACCAGCGGTAGATAGATAATTGAGGCGATGAAAAAAGGTTTAGCAGCGGCGGCTCGTTTAGCGGGGAGAGCAAAGTCGAGGCTGAGTTTAAAAAACCAAACTCCGGCAAGAAAAGAAATCCAGACATAGGGGCTGGTCCAGCGGGGGAATTCGGTGGCAATCATGCCAGCCACAAAAAGCATGGGGATGATAAAGATTAAAGCCCAACGTGCGGCAGATTTACCTGAAGGGTCTTCGACTGTTGCGACTTTAAATCCGCCCCGAGCGTAATCCTCTCGGCACATAACGGCTAATGCCATGAAATGAGGAACTTGCCAGAAAAACAGGAGAGCAAAAAGCAACCATCCCATCCGGTCAATGGCACCCAGTTTAGCTGCCGTTCCAATAATCGGTGGAATAGCTCCTGGAAGCGAGCCCACTAAAGTGCACCAGGATGTGCGGGTTTTAAGTGGAGTGTATAAAAAAAGATATGAAATGGCGGTGGCCGCAGTTAATTGTCCCGCCAAGGGGTTAGCTCCATACCAGACGAGAGTAATTCCTAAACAGAGGAGGATGGTGCCGAAAAAGAGAGAATAATTGGGGGAGATAAGTCCAGCAGGGATGGGGCGGTTTTTTGTGCGTTCCATTTTCGCATCGGCCCGATCTTCCATCCACATATTCAATGCTCCACAAGCGCCAGCAGCGAGGGCAGTACCAATCGCCAGCGAGACTAAAACTTTTCCATCGGTTGGGGCCTGTGGATTGCTGCAAAAATAGCCTGCCAGAGCCGTCAGCACCGAGAGAAAAGACAAGCGTGGCTTAGTCAGTTCCCAAAAGGCGGCTGGAAGAGATCCGGCGGGCGTACTCATGCAATGATTGGTGGCGACTTTCTTGACTGGGTTAAAGTTTATTCGCTCGGTGAACGAGAGCTACGTGAGCACAGAGTGTCGAAAAGAGTGCTGCTCCAACCACAAGGTGAATTGTTCGGACGTGGGGATTAAGGGGTAATTGAATGCTTAAGATGCCCAAGGTAATTTGAAAAAGAATGAGTAGGCAAAGAGGGAGCCAACGTACAAGGGGACGACTTCCGCTAAAAGAAAAAATGAGGATGGCCAAGGCGCCGAGAATGGCTCCTCCGCGGTGTAAAAAGTTCGCCCACCATGCGAATCCTTCTCCAGCAGGATAGAATAATTCGGCGGCAGATCCAGTGGTTACCCAGGTTGTCAGATGATTTTGTCTCATCACTGCCCCGATAAGGATAATGCTTAAGATAACGCCAACAGCCACGCGCCCAGAGATGATTTCAAATGAAGTGGATGGGCTTTTTTTGGAACGCCAAAGTTGGGTGTGTGAAAGCGCGATAATGGCAAGAATGGCGATGGTTATCTGTGCGTTAACGGCATGAACAACGGCAAAAAATACGGCTTTAAAATTTTCATCCCCACCTAAGTTGAGTTGATCTAGAAGAACGCGCAGTCCGCCAAAGATGCCTTGGAGAATGACTAATGCGACCAAGCCATAGGAAGCTCTACGAATAAGAGGACGTTTTTCCCATTTGCAATGAGCCAAAGCTATAACGATGCAGAGTAAACCAAGTCCAGAAGCTGCTAGTCGATGCGAGTGTTCGGCAAATTTATCGATTTCTGTTAACCAGCCTGGGGGGTTGATGCTTCCATTTGACAGTGGCCAGTCCAGAAAAGCCATGCCGGCTCGTATGCTTGTGGTGAAGCCACCTGCTTGAAGAACAAGGATGGACCAACCGAGGGCGATGTAACAAAGCCAACGTAAGCGGTTATTACTTTTCGCTACTGCGGTGTCGTTCATTTCTAACTCCCTATCAGATGCGACTTCAGCGATAGGGCAAATCCCTTTACCGAAAACTAATAGTCAAAAGAAATTTCAATAGTCGCTATCAGCGGGACAGTGCCGCCCGTCCAAAAGCTCGAATTTTACCCACTAAATTGGTTAGTCCATTGCGACGATTGGGGGAGAGGTGTTGGGTGACGCCAACTTCGGCCAAGAAATCGGCATCGGTATTAGCTACCTCGGACGGTGAGGCCCCATCGTAAAACTCGCAAACTAGATAGGCGATGCCCTTGGTAATTAAGGAATCGGCATCGCAACGAAACCGACAGACTCCGTTTTCTAGGGATGGGATGAGCCAAAGATTGGAGGTGCACCCTTCGATTAAAAATTGATCCAGTTTGAGTTCGCCAGGTAAGCTAGGTGCATTTTTAGCACGGTCGATGATGTACTGAAACCTTTCGTGGTGATCAGCGAGAGGTTCGAGTTCAGCAATTATCTGGTTTCGTTTTTCGCTTAGGGTCATGGCTCTTAACGTCCAGCGAGAGCTTCTTGATCAAGGAAGGGTCGAGTGAGTGGAGTAAGCGATTTCTCCAAGGAGTCTCTTTGCTCTCGGGAGAGTTTGGCTTCAGATTTAATCCAAGCTAAACTTTCTTGCCAGATAATAGGCGAAGGTCGACGCATCTTAAGAAGAGATTCAAGTTCATCTGGAACTGATTTACGTGTGCCATAAGCCTCAGTTTCTCCTGCCAGAATACGTGCACTGATGTAGTCGGCGCGAAGTTGAGAGTATCGTGGGTAAGATTTTACTCCTGATTCTAGAACACGGACTGCCGCTTCTGCGGCGTGAATCGATTTCAGCTTTTTGCCGACAGAACGATAAGCTTCAGGACCTAGTTTGTCGGACTTAAGAAATTCCATGAGATAGCGGTCGCCGATTTTTTTATCGGCTTCGGCTGCTTTTTCATCTTTTTTATTTCGTGCGTGATAAGCAATGCCGACCAAAGCTTGGACGGTTGGTAGATTGGAAGAGAAATAGGTGCGATCGACGGCATTGACCTGCTCGAATTGAGCAATAACTTTGTCGGGATTGTTGCTATTGAGTAATGCCTCTAAGTGGAGAGCAGCAAAAGTTGCACGATCAAAACCGCGATCGGCTGCTACTTTAACGAGTTGAGCGGTAATCCCATCGTAGCCACGTTCTGTTGCAAAATTAGCTAAAGCTAACATGGCCGCAGAACTATTAGAGAATCGTTCGGCAATGAGGCTTAATTGTTTATCATAATCATCTTTTAATCCTAGACGATCCAACAACTGAAGCTTTTGTAATTGAGGGAAGGGTGCCTTCTCGTCGAGTTTGATGCGTTCTTCAGTTACAGCTAAAGCAATTTTGGGCTGACCAAGCAAAATATGGAAGCGAGCTTGTTGAGAGTAGATTGCATCCCGAATTTTATTTTCGGCGAAATCACCACTTCGTTTATCAAGCAAGTTGATGGCTTCAGAATTTTTACCACCATCAAAGAGAGCCCGTGCCTTTAATAGTAAGCCACTGGCTTGTTGGTCGAGCTGGTGGGCATTGATTAAATTAACGCTTTCAGCATATCGCCCAACCCAGTAGAGGGAGGTAGCTCCGGCGAGAGCCAAAGTTTGCCGGGTTACTACGGGGAATTCCTTCCCAGCCGCTAGGAGTTTAAGACTTTGCTCAATGACTTCCTCGTCCCGCTCCCTTAACTGCAGCAATTGGAAGTAGCGTTCTAAGTACTGAGCTCCCATCGGGTCGCTCGCATTGACATACTCTAAGCCATGTCGAAGGGTTTGAATAGCCTCATCAGTTCGGCTATAATTATTGTGTAAGATGTTGGCAAATAATAACTTACCTTTAATGTTGCCAGGGCTTATTCGTACCGCTACTTGGGATAGGTTGAGGGCTTGAGGAATTTGATTAGCGGCCTCCGCTTCTAGGGCTTGGGAAACAAAGTGTTCGCTTACCTTGGTGAGGTGTTCCTCCTTTAAAGCAGCCACTTTTTCGGGGTTATCCTTCATTTTTGAGAGCGTTAGTCGCACTAACTGCCCTAGGACTGGATCTCTGACTAAGTCTGCCATGACGTAGTTTTCACGAACATAGCGGATAACCGCATCATTTCCCTTCGTTAGCGGAAGGCCGGCGAGGAGGACAATCTCGGCATCGAGGTTTTCCTTGGTCTTTTTGATGTCTTTTGCCTCGTTTTTCGAGTTTTTAGACGAATCTTTTATGCTTGTTTGGGCTGATTTTACTGGCGATTCTGCTTCAGTTTGTGGGGCGGTTTTGACCTGAGCAATAGCCTGAGAGCATAGCGACCAAGTAAAGAAAGAGAGCAGGGAAAGGCGTCTTAGCATGGCGGGGTGGCGATACTTGCCTGTCCTCCTTAAATTGTCTCGCCCAAAACGCAGGCCAGAGGGCTTTCTGAGATGTTAGGTAAAGAAATCTTAAAATCTCCGCACTTTCCGCTTGCAGGAGGGTCTTAGAACCCTATGCCACAACCCTCTTTTCCCTATTTCTTTAGGTCCATGCCTACCATCAACCAGCTCGTTCGTAAACCGCGTCTTGCCCCTAAGGCCAAGTCCAAGTCTCCGGCCTTGAACAATTCGCCCTTCCGTCGTGGCGTTTGCGTTCAAGTTATGATTCGCACTCCGAAGAAGCCAAACTCTGCGCAACGCAAAGTGGCCAAAGTGCGTCTCACCAATGGGCAGGAAGTGATCACTTACATTCCTGATGAAGGCCACAAACTTCAAGAGCACTCGGTGGTCTTGGTTCGTGGTGGTCGTGTTAAAGACCTTCCTGGTGTACGTTACCACATTGTTCGTGGTCCCCTCGATTGTTCGGGTGTCGAAAAACGTCGCCGCTCTCGTTCCAAGTATGGCGTGAAGCGTCCTAAAGAAAAGAAAGCCTAATTTAATTTTTCACTTCTATGTCACGTCGTCGTAAAGCCGTTAAGCGCACCCACCAACCAGATTCCCGTTATGGCAGTCCTCTGGTTAGCCAGCTCATCAACATGGTGATGAAGTCGGGAAAGAAATCTTTAGCTCAAAGCATCGTCTATGGTGCGATTGAAAAAGTTTCCGAAAAATTAGTGAAAGGAAATCCCGTCGAACTCTTGCTCGGCGCTCTCGAAAATTGCCGTCCTAAGCTCGAAGTGAAGAGCCGCCGCGTTGGTGGTGCTACTTATCAAGTGCCTGTTGAAGTCAGCCACGAGCGTCAAAACAGCATGGCTCTTCGCTGGGTTGTTTTAGCCGCTGAAGGACGGAAAGGCGTTTCGATGGCAGAAGCTCTCGCCGCCGAAATTGTTGATGCTTACAACAATACTGGAAACGTCGTGAAGAAGCGCGAGGAAACTCACAAAATGGCTCAAGCTAACCGCGCCTTCGCTCACCTCCGCTGGTAAAAATTTACTCTTACACAAACTTTTAGGCCGAGCCTTAGGTTCCGACCATGTCAATCACCCTCTCCAAACTTAATTCATCAAACCGGAAGTTCCCCTTGGAATACACCCGGAACATCGGCATTGCTGCTCACATTGACGCGGGCAAGACAACGACGACCGAGCGTATTCTTTTCTACACCGGTGTTGTGCACAAGATGGGTGAAGTGCACGAAGGCACGGCGACTACCGACTGGATGGAGCAGGAGCGCGAGCGTGGTATCACCATTACCGCGGCGGCTATCTCTGCTGGTTGGAAAACTAAAGAAGGTCCTTTTGCCAACATTGATCACCGTATTAACATTATCGATACACCTGGCCACGTAGACTTCACTGCTGAGGTTGAGCGTTCCTTGCGTGTCTTGGATGGTGCGGTCGCTGTTTTTTGTGCTGTTGCTGGCGTACAACCTCAGTCCGAAACGGTATGGCGTCAGATGAATAAGTATCGCGTTCCACGCATTGCTTTCGTCAATAAGATGGATCGTACGGGCGCTGATTACTTTGGTGCAGTTGATGACATTCGCACCAAGTTGAAAGGTAATGCTCATCCTCTCTTTATTCCGATTGGACAAGGAGAAGAATTTAAGGGTCTCATCGATTTGATCAAGAATGTCGCTTATCTTTACGACGAAAAGGATCCTCGCGGCATGAAGTTTGATGTCGTCGAAATTCCTGAAGCCCAAAAAGCCGAAGCGAAGAAATGGCGCGATGGACTGCTTGAGGCTTTAGCTGATTTTGATGACGTTCTGGCCAACAAATACCTCGAAGGTCAGGAAATTACCGTCGAAGAAATTCGTCATGGTATTCGTAAGGCAACCCTTTCGATGAATTTCATCGGGGTTATTCCTGGTTCTGCTTTCAAAAATAAAGGCGTACAGATGTTGCTCGACTGCGTCGTCGACTTCTTGCCTTCTCCAATCGACATGGGTGGTCAGCGTGCCTTCACTGATGATGGTGAAAGCGAAATTCGCATCAATGCCGATGATAGCCAAAAAGTTACTGGCCTTTGCTTTAAGTTGTGGGCCGATCCTTTCGTCGGTCAGCTCGTCTTCTTCCGTGTTTACCGCGGCCAATTGAAGAAAGGTGATAACCTTTACAATCCTCGCACTCGCTCCAACGAGCGTATCTCTCGCATTGTTCTCTTGCGTGCGATGGACCGTGAAGAAATCGACGTCGCCTACTCGGGTGACATCTGTGCCATTATTGGACCGAAGGATGTTATTACTGGCGATACTCTCACTTTGGAGGACGACCTAGTTCTTGAACCACCTACTTTCGCCGATCCTGTTATCTCGATGTCCATCGAGCCCAACTCCAAGGCCGACCAAGAGCGTCTTTCGATTGGTCTACAGCGTTTAGCAAAAGAAGATCCTACTTTCCGTGTTTCTTCCAATCAAGAAACTGGACAGACTCTGATTTCTGGAATGGGTGAGTTACACCTTGAAATCATTGTCGATCGTCTGAAGCGCGAATTTAAAGTCGAAGCGAAATCGGGTAAGCCACAAATTTCCTATCGTGAAACCATCACGACCAGTGCGGACGGAGTTGGTAAATTTATCCGTCAGTCGGGTGGTCGCGGTCAGTATGGTCACGCTGAAATTAAACTCGAAGCTAACCCTGGTAAGGGTACCGAAATCGTTAACGAAATCGTCGGAGGTGTTATTCCTAAAGAATACATCAAGCCTACGATTGAAGGTATTAACGAAGCCGCGAACAATGGAACGGTCGCTGGTTATCCCGTAATCGATTTCAAGGCTCGTATCGTTTTTGGCTCTTTCCACGAAGTCGATTCAAACGAAATGGCCTTTAAGATGGCAGGTATCTTCGCGTTCAAGGATGCGATGAAAGATGCTAAGCCAATCTTGCTTGAGCCTATCATGAAAGTCGAAGTTGTGACTCCAGAAGAGTACCAAGGCGATATCATGGGCGACTTGAATCGTCGTCGTGGCCAAATTCAAGGCATGGAAACCAAGTCTGGCCTTTGTAATATCAACTGTCTCGTACCTTTAGCCGAAATGTTTGGTTACGCCACCGACGTTCGCTCGCTCTCTAAAGGTCGTGCTTCTTACACCATGGAACCAAGCAACTTCGCGCAAGTTCCTGCAAATATTCTCAAGCAAGTCGTCGAGACTTCTTCTCGCGCACCTGCTCGTACCTAATCTCTCAATCCTCACTACACTTCTCCGATGGCTAGCCTGATGAAAATTCGTATCAAACTTAAAGGGTTTGATTATCGTATGGTGGATCAATCCGCTAACGAAATTGTTGATACCGCTAAGCGCACGGGCGCCCGTGTTTCTGGTCCTATTCCTCTGCCAACCGCAGTCGAGCGACTCACGGTGAACCGTTCTCCCCACGTCGACAAAAAGTCGATGGATCAATTTGAAATCCGTACCCACAAGCGCCTGATTGAAATTATCGAGCCTAATGCGCAGACCGTCGACGAGTTGCGTAAGCTCAATATGCCCTCTGGCGTGAACATTAACATCATCGCCTAAACTTTTAACCCTCAACCTAAACCTCAAACGCAGGCGCCGCCAGGACCAAGACTCCGCAAGGAATCCAAAGCCTAAAGCAGGTCATTATGACCAAACGATTTCACAAGAAATCACCTGCCTCTTAGAAAATGAAACACCAACTACTCGGTAAAAAAATCGGAATGACCCAGGTATACGACGGGGAGAATAACCTCGTCCCTGTTACGGTCGTTCAAGCTGGGCCTTGTCCTGTTACTCAGGTTAAGACCCTTGAGACTGACGGCTATCACGCTGTGCAGATTGGCTTTGGTTCGCAGAAAGAGAGTCGTCTCTCTGCCGCTGAACTCGGTCACCTCAAGAAAGCGGGCGTCGCACCCGTTAACCATTTGCAAGAAATTCGTTTGCCTGCTGCCGCTGAAGTTAAAGTCGGCGACATAATCACGGTCGAAAAGTTTTCTCCTGGCCAGATGGTCGATGTCATCGGCACGGTTAAAGGTCGTGGTTTCCAAGGTGTAATGAAGCGTCACAATATGTCCGGTCAGCCCGACTCGCACGGTCATATGATGCACCGTCGAATTGGTTCGATTGGTATGCGTCAAACCCCTGGTCACGTTTTCAAGGGTAAGCGTATGCCTGGTCACATGGGCTCGGTTCGTCGTACCGTACAAAACCTTCGCGTCGTGCAAGTGCTCGCCGAGAAAAATCTCCTCCTCATTAAGGGTAGTTTCCCTGGTGCCAACGGTGAGCTCGTGCTCGTTCGTCCAGCCAAGAAAGCTCCTGTTACCAAATAATTCTCACTCTTTACGCTCCTATGAAGCTCAAAGTTTATAAGTCAGATGGTTCCTCTTTCACTGAAAAGGATTTCGATATTCCAGCTTTCGAAGGCGATAAAGGTGTCGCACTCTTGAAGCAGGTTGTGGTTTCCTACCAAGCGAATAAACGCCAAGGAACTTCCAAAACGAAGGACTACGGTGAGGTTGCTGGTTCAGGTGTTAAGATTTTACCTCAAAAAGGTTCGGGTGGATCTCGCCACGGTGACAAGCGTGCACCTCAACTCTTCAAAGGCGGTATCGTTTTCGGTCCACGCCCTCGCGACTGGTCAAAGACGATTACTGCACAATCGAAGAAATTGGCGCTGCAACGTGCTCTCTTCGACCTCGCTTCCGATGGCGGTTTAGCGGTGATTGAGCGCTTTGAGTTAGCAAAACCCAAGACTGCTCTTTTTGCAAAAGTGCTCAAGAATGTTAGCCCCGAAGGTAAACGCCTCTTGGTCGTTGATAGCACTTGGAGTGAGCCAGTGCTTCGCGCGAGTCGCAATCTCAGCCGTGCAGTATTTTCTAATTCCTCTAACCTCAATGCTCTCGATTTGGTGAAGAACCCTCGCGTTCTGATTACCATTGATGGCCTCAATCAAGTGCTTGCCCGCACGAAAAACTAATCCACATGAAACTCGCTTCTGCTATCATCAGTCGCCCCATTTTCACCGAAAAGGCTTCCGTCTTAGGTGAAGCCAATAAGTACGTTTTCGAAATCCTTCCCGGTGCAGATCGTGCACAGGTCAAGGCTGCTATCGAAGCTGCTTACAAGGTTACGGTTCTCAAAGTTAACATCCTCGTACGTAAGGGTAAAGTGCGTCGTAGCCGCCTCGGCGGTGGTGCGATTTACACCGAAACTCCTTCGCGTCGTGCCATTGTCACCCTGAAGAAGGGCGACGTCATCTCCTTCGCTTAAGTCGTCTGTTCCTATGTCTCTCGTTTCATCACGTCCAATCACCCCAGGTCAACGCTTCCTCACTCGCGTTAAGACCGAAGGTTTGCACAAGGGTCGCCCCGAGCGTCAACTCTTGGAGAGCAATCATCGTGCCCGTGGTCGTAATTGCTACGGTCGTAT